>ERZ1026933.631-NODE-631-length-12455-cov-7.921855_pt1 | contig 12455 bp, 9 predicted proteins | sample MGYA00519252_ERZ1026933 | MGnify/ENA primary metagenome ERZ1026933 (study PRJEB26926, sample SAMN06164828) | human gut metagenome | biome: ENVO:00009003; feature: ENVO:2100002; material: ENVO:00002003 | host: Homo sapiens | place: USA | collected 2012 ... | reverse complement strand
AAGAAATCGAGAAGATGGTTCAGGCAGGACGTCCAGTACTGGTAGGTACTACTTCAGTCGAAATTTCTGAAATGTTGAGTAAGATGCTTACTTTGCGTAAGATTCAACATAATGTCCTGAATGCGAAGTTGCATCAGAAAGAAGCTGACATTGTAGCGAAGGCTGGTCAGAGTTCGACTGTAACTATTGCAACTAACATGGCAGGTCGTGGTACCGATATTAAGTTAAGTCCGGAAGTTAAAGCTGCCGGAGGTTTGGCTATCATTGGTACAGAGCGTCATGAATCACGTCGTGTAGACCGTCAGTTGCGTGGTCGTGCAGGACGTCAAGGTGACCCGGGTTCTTCTGTATTCTTTGTATCTTTGGAAGATGATTTGATGCGTTTGTTTGCTTCCGACCGTCTTGCTAACTGGATGGATAAGATGGGATTCAAGGAAGGAGAAATGATCGAACACAGCATGATTTCCAAATCCATCGAACGTGCCCAGAAGAAAGTGGAAGAAAATAACTTCGGTATCCGTAAGCGTCTGCTTGAATACGATGATGTGATGAATAAGCAGCGTACCGTAGTTTACACGAAGCGTCGTCATGCTTTGATGGGTGAACGTATCGGTATGGATATTGTCGACATGATTTGGGATCGTTGTGTCAATGCTGTTGAACAACCTGATTACGAAGATGTGAAGATGGAAATTCTTCAGACACTGGCTATGGAAACTCCGTTCAGTGAAGAAGACTTCCGTAACAAGAAGAAAGAGGATTTGGCAGAACAGACTTTCCAGGAAGCTATGACATTGTTTAAGCGTAAAACGGAACGTATGGCTGCTATCGCTAATCCGGTAATTAAGCAAGTGTACGAAGCACAGGGACATATGTATGAAAACATTATGATTCCTATCACTGATGGCAAGCGTATGTATAATATTTCTGTAAACTTGAAAGAAGCATACGAAACAGAATCTAAGGCTATCGTGAAGGCTTTTGAAAAAGCTATTTTGCTTCACACTATTGATGATGCATGGAAAGAAAATCTGCGTGAGCTGGATGAATTGAAACATTCTGTACAGAACGCAAGCTATGAACAGAAAGATCCGCTGTTGATCTTCAAGCTTGAATCTGTTACGTTGTTCGATAATATGGTTGGCAAGATTAACAATAACACGATTTCTATCTTGATGCGCGGACAGATACCTGTTCAGGAACCACAGCAAGTGCGTGAAGCTGCTCCGGAACCAGAACGCCCTCGTCAGCAGTATCGTGAAGAAAAGCAGGACTTGAATGATCCGGATCAGCAGGCAGCAGCTGGACGTGATACACGCGAAGCAAAACAGGAGCCATATCGTGCTGAAAAAACAGTCGGTCGTAATGATCCTTGTCCTTGCGGTAGTGGTTTGAAGTACAAAAACTGCCACGGACGTGATAAAGTGTAAGTTTTGACTGAGAAATAAATAAAGTTTGAGAATGTCATTCTTCGAGTGTGAACTCGTGGGATGACATTCTTTTTTTATCTTCTTTTAAAAGAAAAGGGTATTCTTTCTTTCCCTTTACACTCTCTGCAATATTTTTCTTTGGTGCTGATAAATGCTTATTTATTTGTACAAAAATGATGAAAGTTTGTACAGAAAAAAATAAAATATCACGATGTTTTCTTGAAAAGATGATGAAGTTTTTTTCGTTTATTGGTATTGAATGTCATCTGTTAATGAGTGATGTTACAAATCTTAATATGTGTATCTAAATTTTTTCGTTTAAATTCTTTTTTATAGCTTTGTTTCGTTAGAGTTTTATTTAAATAGACTATGATGAAAATATATACTTTGTGTGCTGTTGCACTGATGTGCTGCCTTGCATCTTGTAGTTCGATACAAACTTTGACGTTTGATCAGTTGTGTCCGGCTACAGTGAATTTTCCCGAACGAGTTAGAAATGTTGCGGTCGTTAATAATATGCCTGCTACTCCAGAAGCCAAAAGGACTTTGCTGACATTGGGAGAAATGAATGGAAATGGTAAGAAATCGGCAGAAATGCTGGCTTCTTCATTGGCCGATTCCAAATATTTTAATCAGGTGATGATTTGTGATTCGGCTTTAAATGATACTCATTTTGCAGGTAGACGGATTCTTACTCAGAAAGAAGTGCAGCAACTCGCTGGTGAACTTGATGCTGACCTTATTTTTTCATTGGATCAGGTCGGTATCCAGACTGAGCGTGATGAACTTGTTTATCCGGGGATTGCTGCATCATGGCCGGTTATTAAAGCAAAAGTTACTCCTGTTTTAAGCATTTATCTACCGGAGCGTGAAAGACCGATACAGGTGATTGCTAAAACAGACAGTTTGCAGTGGGATGCAGGCTTGGCTCCTTCGGACAGGCAGATGCAGGAGGAAGCAGCTTCATATGCTGCATATATGCTTACCCAGATGCTGGTGCCTTACTGGAAACAAACAGAACGTATATATTATGACGGTGGTTGTGTAGAAATGCGTGATGCAGCTGTTTGTGTAAGAGAAAACGACTGGCAGGGTGCATACGATTTATGGAAATCACTGTTCGATCATAGCAAATCGAATAAGCTGAAAATAAAGTCAGCTTTTAATCTGGCTTTGGCTTCTGAAATGCAAGGTGACTTACCTCAAGCTGAAAAATGGATGAAAGAGGTTGAAAAACGAGTAACTGCCGGGTCAGACGAAGAAGCAGTGTGGAAGTTTTATGCCGCACAGTTGGCAGAAAGGTCGAAAGATTTTCCTTATTTAAATGCCCAAATGGGCCGTTTTGGAAACAAATTCTAGCATTATCTGTTGCGCGAAAGATTTTTTTTGTACATTTGAGGTAATAAAATTCGATAAACATGATGAACATTAGTGAACAGTCGCACGCTTCTATAGCTTCTGCTTTGGAAGAAGCTCTCAGCAGATATGCTGTGAAAAATGATAGTTCGGTAGTAACAGATATTCATTTGCAGCCAAAACAAGATAGCGGAGAACTAGTTGTCTTCAACGATGATGATGAAGAGCTGGCACGTGCCGTTATTGCTGAATGGGTGGATTATGATGGAGAAGATTTTTATACAGAAGTCGAGCCATTGCTCCGTGCGGAAGTTACAGCATTGAAAAATGGAAAAGGTCTCGACAAGCTTTGCCTGATGAAGCCTTATTCGTTTGTACTAGTAGATGAAGAAAAGGAAACTGTTTCGGAACTTTTGCTTATAGACGATGAGGACACTTTATTGCTAAGCGACGAGTTGCTGAAAGGACTTGATGAAGAACTGGATGCCTTCTTGAAAGATTTGCTGGAAAAATAATCAGTAAATCTATCTGCTTCTAGAAAAAATATCGGTGACTTATCAAATTTAATACTATGGGGGAGCGCATTTCATTTCGTAAAAATGAGCGTCTGCATACGATTAATCCCCGTTGGAGAGGAAATCCAATTGTTAAGGGGAAGTTTTTCAATCGTCAGCATCGCTGGCGTCCGGGAATGGGTAGTGTGCTTAAATGGCGTTTTTCCCCCAATCCGCAGCGTAAGGAAAAAAGAACGATAAAATGGAATCCGAAGGTTCATTTTCTTCGTTCTTTGGATGCTGTAGTGGGTAATACATTGATATGGCTTGGTCATAACTCTTTTTTCCTGCAGGTAGGAGGAAAGCGTTTTATGATAGATCCTGTATATGGAAGTATTCCTTTCGTAAAGCGTAGAAGCCAGTTTCCTGCCAATCCTTCCATATTTACTAATATTGATTATCTGCTTATCAGCCACGATCATTTCGATCATTTGGACAAACCGAGTGTGGCTCGTCTTTTTGCCGATAATCCGCAGATGAAACTGTTTTGTGGTATTGGTACGGGGGCTTTGATAAAGAGCTGGTTCCCGACAATGGAAGTGATTGAGGCTGCGTGGTATCAACAGCATCGTGATGGCGACTTGCGATTGACGTTTCTGCCGGCACAGCATTGGAGCAAGCGTGGAGTAAACGATGGGGGAGAACGCTTGTGGGGGGCTTTTATGATAGAAGCCGATGGTATTACAATCTACAACAGTGGTGATACAGGATATGCCCGTCATTTCAGCGAACTTCCGGAACTGTTTCCACATATCGATTATTGCATGATAGGAATAGGTGCGTATAAGCCGCGTTGGTTTATGAAGCCTAATCATATATCACCCTATGATGCACTTACGGCTTCGACAGATATGAATGCCCGTATCACTGTACCGATGCATTACGGTACGTTCGATCTTTCAGACGAGCCTTTGTTCGATCCTCCTCATGTCTTTGCAGCAGAAGCTCGTAAGCGAGATATGCCCGTTCTGCTTCCTGAACTGGGAGAAATTGTCAAGCTCAGTCACCAGCGCTAATTCTGAGAGATTTTTATTTTCCCGTTTCTTTAGGTGCTATTATCAGATTATCTTTGGGTACGACGATGGTCCGTTGGGCTGTCGAGTCATTGTTTATGCTGGTTACTTCGCCTTTTGTGGTAAAGTATACATAATTTCCCATGTCATAAAAACGGTAAACTTTTACTCCATCGTGTTCGAACAGGTAACTTATAGTATATGTATCGTTATTCTGAGGTGCTTTGTTCTGAATAGGTATTCCTATGCCACAGGAGGAGAATATCATGGAGCACAGAGAAATAAGGCCTGTATAAAATAAACTTGCTTTCATGCTTAAAAGTTTGGGGTTATTCGTTTTCACAAATATATCCAAAATTCTGATTATACAGGAGTTTATGGCTGGAATTTATTTTATAGCAGTATGCTGAAAGGAGTTTATCTGAGGAAATGAATGGGGAATAAAAAAACTTGAAGCAGGTTTGATGTATTCCTGCTTCAAGTTTATTATAGAGGGTATTTAATTTACTTTTTCAGTGCAGCAATGCTTTCTTTCAATGCGGCAATCTTAGTTTCAGCATCAGCTTGTTTTTTACGTTCCATTTCAATAACGTTTGCCGGTGCCTTGCTTACAAATTTTTCATTGTTCAGTTTCTTCAATACGCTCTGTAAGAATCCTTCCTGATACTTCAGGTCTGCTTCCAGCTTCTTCAGTTCTTCTTCTACGTCGATAAGATTACCCAGCGGTATGAAGTATTCTGTTGTGCCTACCATGAATGAAGCAGCACCTTCTGGCTTACTTTCTACTACAGTTACAGCAGAGAGGTTTGCCATCTTCTTCACAACCTCTGCATATGCCATCAGCTGAGTGTTTTCTCCAAGTACGAGCATTTCGAGTACTTCTTTCTGTGCAATGTTTTTCTGCAAGCGGATGTTGCGGATACCTGAAATGATTTCTTTCAGCTGATCGAATGCATTGCAAAGTTCGTTGGCTGCCTGTAAGTCACGACCGCAGAAAGTTTCCAGCTGAGCAACCATGATACTTTCTCCCGGTTTGCGATCGTAGATATGCTGCCACAATTCTTCTGTGATGAATGGCATAAACGGATGAAGCTGACGCAACAGAACATCGAAGAAATGTAATGTAGATTCGTATGTCTTTTTGTCGATAGGCTGACCGTATGCAGGTTTTACCATTTCCAGATACCAGCTTGAGAATTCATCCCAGAACAGTTTGTAAACCAGCATCAGCGCTTCGCTCAAACGATATTTGCTAAACAAGTCGTCCATTTCGGCAGAAACCTTAACCAGCAGGTTATCGAACCATTCGGTTGCCAGCTTAGCATATTCCGGCTGTTCGATGTCGGCTACTTGCCAGCCTTTTACCAGACGGAAAGCATTCCATATCTTGTTGTTGAAGTTACGTCCTTGTTCACACAGTGCATCGTCGAACAAGATATCGTTTCCGGCAGGTGCAGAAAGCATCATTCCCATACGTACACCGTCAGCACCATATTGCTCTATCAAATCCAGCGGATCGGGTGAGTTACCCAATGATTTTGACATCTTGCGTCCAATCTTATCGCGTACGATACCGGTGAAATATACATTCTTAAACGGCATATCGCCCATGTATTCATAGCCGGCCATAATCATACGTGCTACCCAGAAGAAAATGATATCCGGACCAGTTACCAGGTCGGAGGTAGGATAGTAGTATTTGATTTCTTCATTACCCGGATTGTTGATACCGTCGAAGAGTGAGATAGGCCACAACCATGAAGAGAACCAAGTATCCAGACAGTCGTCATCCTGACGCAAGTCTTCTACTTTCAGATTTTGGTTACCGGTTTTTTCTTTAGCCAGTTCCAAAGCCTTTTCAGGAGTTTCGGCTACTACAAAGCCACCTTCAGGCAAGTAATAAGCCGGAATACGATGACCCCACCACAACTGACGGCTGATACACCAGTCTTTGATGTTTTCCAACCAGTTGCGATATGTATTTTTATATTTAGCAGGGTAGAACTTCAGTTCGTCGTTCATTACAGGAGGCAAAGCCATGTCTGCAAAGTGCTGCATGCGCAGGAACCACTGCATAGAAAGTTTCGGCTCGATAGCTACGTTGGTGCGTTCAGAGAAACCTACCTTATTAGTGTAAGCTTCTACCTTTTCCAGCAAGTCGGCAGCAGCCAGGTCTTTTTCAATCTGTTCACGAACATCAAAGCGATCCATGCCTACGTACATACCAGCAGCTTCGCTGATAGTTCCGTTGTCGTTGAAAATATCGATAGAAGGCAGGTTGTATTTTTCTCCCAGCATATAGTCGTTTACATCGTGTGCCGGAGTTACTTTCAGACAACCGGTACCAAACTCAATGTCTACATAGTCATCTTCGATAACCGGAATGACACGTCCAACCAGCGGAACGATTACTTTCTTACCTTTCAGCCACTGGTTTTTCGGGTCGTTTGGATTGATACACATTGCAGTATCACCCATAATTGTTTCAGGACGTGTAGTAGCTACTACTGCATATCTGCCTTCCGGATCGCCTTCTACTTTGTAGCGCAGATAGAAAAGTTTACTGTGTTCTTCTTTGTAAATAACTTCTTCATCGCTGAGGGCAGTCAAAGCTTTCGGGTCCCAGTTTACCATACGTACACCGCGGTAAATCAACCCTTTATTGTATAAGTCAACGAAAACTTTAATAACACTTTCGCTACGTTTTTCATCCATTGTGAAAGCAGTGCGGTCCCAATCGCATGAAGCACCCAGCTTACGGAGCTGCTTCAAGATAATGCCTCCGTGTTCTTCGGTCCATGCCCATGCGTGTTTCAAGAACTCTTCGCGGGTAAGGTCGGTTTTCTTTATACCCTGTTGAGCCAGTTTGTTTACTACTTTAGCTTCTGTTGCAATAGAAGCGTGGTCTGTTCCCGGAACCCAGCAGGCATTTTTGCCAGTCATACGGGCGCGGCGTACCAGAATATCCTGAATGGTATTGTTAAGCATGTGTCCCATGTGGAGCACTCCGGTTACGTTTGGCGGCGGAATCACGACGGTATACGGTTGGCGTCCGTCGGGTTTAGAACTGAAAAGTTTATTGTCCAGCCAATACTGGTACCATTTCCCTTCCACATCAGCGGGATTGTACTTACTTGCTAATTCCATTTTTCTATATCGTTTTTAAATGTTTGTTTTTATACGTTTTAGGTTGCAAAATTAATAAAAGTAGTTGGATTTCTGATATTATGCCCCGAAAAACGTCTTTCTATGGCTGTATAAAATTTTACCCCTTCATACCAGTCAGCGTATGAAGGGGTAAAAACGGCTGCATACCTGGGTTAGTATGCAGTTTTTTTATAAAGAATATAAACTTTTTTCTTAGTTACCTTCCGTTTTCTTAAATCAATTCGTCGGAAGTGTATCCCTGAGGCAATGTGCGGCAGTTATAGCCTGAAGCCATAATTTCACCGTAAGCTCCGGCAGAACGGAGTGCGATAAGATCGCCTCGTTTCACACGGTTCAGGTCGATAGCTTTGCCGAAAACATCAGATGATTCACAGATAGGACCTACTACATCATAAGTTTCGTTCGGTTCTTCGGAAGTAATGTTCTCTATCTTATGGTAAGCCTGATAGAGAGCCGGACGGATAAGGTCGGTCATACCTCCATCGACAATAGCAAACTGTTTGTTTGTTCCCTGTTTTACGTAGATAACTTTAGTGATAAGACTTCCGCACTGACCTACTACAGAACGTCCCAATTCGAAGTGTAATGTCTGTTGCGGACGCAGCTTCAGATGTTTATGATAAGTAGCGAAATAATCAGCAAAGTCGGGGATAGGCTGGCGGTTCGGATGAGCATAGTCTATACCAAGTCCACCACCGACATTGATATGTTCTACGATGATCTGGCGTGCGTAAAGTTTTTCCTGCAAATCGTTTACACGATTACACAGAGCCACAAAGTCTCCCATATCCAGAATTTGTGAACCGATATGGAAGTGCAAGCCTACAAACTTCACATTGTTCATTTCGAGTGCACGGTCTATCACCTTATCCATGTCTTGCATGCTGATACCAAACTTGTTCTCTGCAAGTCCGGTGGTGATATTGGCATGGGTATGTGCGCCGACATCCGGATTGATGCGGAAAGCTACTCGGGCAATTTTTCCTTTTGCTGCTGCCAGCTCGTTGATTACTTCCAGTTCTGGAACAGACTCTACATTAAAGCAGAAAATGTCGTGATCTAGTCCCAGGTTTATTTCACGGTCGGTTTTCCCGACTCCTGCATACACAATTTTGCTTGCTGGGAATCCTGCTTTGATTGCTGCTGCAATTTCACCTCCACTTACACAGTCTGCTCCCAGTCCATGCTCACGGATAATGCTCAACACCTTTGGATTAGCATTAGCTTTAATTGCATAGTGCACACAAAACTTATTGTATTTGGCAGCCTCTGTACGGATTACATTTAACGTATCTCTCAGCAGGTTTGCATCATAATAATAAAACGGGGTTTCCAGTTCGCGGAATTTATTGATGGGAAATGTTCCTTTCATATACTGTAAAGAATTAAGTTGTAAAAAAAACGGACGATGCGATTCAAGTATAACCGTATCATCCGTTTTCTTTTGATGATTATTTATTATTAAATAAAACGTCGCTTAATGATTGCAGTGCTGTCTTCTTATCCGATTCTCGAATCAGGAACGAAATGTTGTAATTGCTTCCTCCAAACGAAATCATACGTACAGGAATGTTACGCATTGCCTGGATAGCTTTTGCTTCAAATCCGATATTTTCCCATTCCAGATCTCCCACAACGCAAACGATACACATGTCATGGTCTACGGTTACAGTACCATATTTCTTCAGGTCGTTTACGATTTCATTCAGATGTTTGGTATTGTCAATAGACATCGATACACCTACTTCAGAGGTACAAACCATATCGATGGGTGTCTGGTAGCTTTCGAAAATTTCGAATACTTTACGCAAGAAACCGTGAGCCAGTAACATACGGCTTGACTTGATCTTGATAGCAGTGATATTATCTTTTGCTGCAACAGCTTTAATCTTACCTTTTTCAGTTTCGTTTGAGATAAGTGTACCCGGTGCACTTGGTTCCATTGTGTTGAGCAGACGTACCGGAATATTAGCATATTTGGCAGGCTGTACACAAGTCGGGTGCAGAATCTTAGCTCCGAAGTATGCCAGTTCTGCAGCTTCTTCGAAGTGAAGCTGACGTACCGGAGAAGTTTTGTCTACCACGCGTGGATCGTTGTCGTGCATTCCGTCAATATCAGTCCATATCTGGATTTCTGAAGCGTTTACAGCTGCACCGATAAGAGAAGCAGTATAATCACTACCTCCACGTTGCAAGTTGTCTATTTCTCCGTAAGCATTGCGGCAGATAAATCCTTGTGTAATATATATTTCCTGTCCAGGATTTGCTTCAAGCTGTAAAGCCAGTTTCTCGCGGATGTAGTTTAAGTCGGGTTCGCTGTTTTTGTCTGTGCGCATAAATTCCAAAGCCGGAATCAAAACTGCTTTCACGCCTTGTTCGCAGAGATAATTAGTTACCATGTTGGTAGAAATGATTTCTCCCTGTGCAAGAATAACTTTTTCTTCGAACAGTGTAAATATATCCTTTGTGAAAGATCGGATGTAGTCGAATACCGATTTTACGAACTCCAGAGTCTTCTGTTTATACTCTTCGGTAGAGAAAAGTTCATCAATATGCTGTTTATATTTTGCTTCCAGCTTATTGATTACTTCGTTTGCTCCTTCGGGATTTTTCTTGTATAGATAATCCGAAATTTCAACCAGTGTGTTGGTTGTACCCGACATTGCAGACAATACTACTATTTTCTGCTCGCCATCAGTAATTAATTTGGCAACATCTTTCATTCTCTGTGCAGAGCCTACTGATGTTCCTCCAAACTTTAAGACTTTCATTTCTAGTTTCGAATTTTAATTGTTCTATAAAATACTCTTTCTTTTGGGCGCAAAGATACGAATATTTTATGGTTCTTTTTAATAATGATAATAAAATCTCTAACAATTTGTCTTTTTTAGTATTCACTTGCTTCGCGCAACTGATGTTGTCCGCAGCAATATACTTTTCCTGGAAACTCGCTTAAAAGGTTCAGGTTGTGGGTTGTCATGATGATAGCCGTACCCTGTGTACATATTTCCTGAAGCAATTTGACGATGTTTCTGCCAGTCTCTACATCCAGGTTTCCGGTTGGTTCATCAGCTAGGATTATTTCAGGCTTGTTCAATATTGCACGTGCTATGACGATACGTTGCTGCTCGCCGCCTGAGAGTTCATTTGGCATCTTGTAGCCTTTGTTTTCCATGCCTACCAGACGTAATACTTCTTCAATGCGACTTTCTCTTTCTGAAAATTGCTTCCAGCCTGTAGCACGCAGTACGAAATCCAGATTATCGTATACAGTACGGTCGGTCAGAAGCTGGAAATCCTGAAATACGATGCCCAGTTTCCGTCGCAGGCTGGCAATATTTTTTTGCTTGATGGTACGCATATCGTAACCCAATACAGTTGCTTCTCCTTCGCATATATTCAGTTCACCGTATATGGTTTTCAGGAAAGTCGACTTACCGGTTCCTACTTTTCCTATCAGGTAGACGAACTCACCTTTTTTCAGTTCAAAGTTTACATTGTTCAGTATGCCTAGCTCCTGCTGGTTGATATCTACATTTTTATAACTTATGAGTGGTTGGTCTTCCATAAAATCAATGTTTCTTCCAGTTTTCGCTGTGGCGTTCTTTTAATTCGCGTGCTAAATCTTCAATGCGGTAGCCTTTCGATGTCAGCAGTACGATAAGGTGATAAAGCAAGTCGGCTCCTTCATAAATCAGGCGTTCGTCTGTTCCATTGCATGCTTCGATGATTGTTTCTACTGCTTCTTCGCCTACTTTCTGAGCCATTTTGTTGACTCCCGATTTGAAAAGACTTGTCGTATAAGATTTCTCAGGCATTTCTTCATGACGTTTGTCGATGAAGTCTTGCAACTTTTTCAGGAACATAATATCCTGTTCGTTCTTTTCACCCCAGCAAGTATCTGCTCCTGTATGACAAACTGGTCCTGCAGGATTTACCTTTATCAGCAGCGTGTCATTGTCGCAGTCGGCCGCAATGGAAACTACATGCAGGAAATTGCCGCTTTCTTCACCTTTTGTCCATAATCTGTTTTTGGTGCGGCTAAAGAATGTGACTTTTCCAGTTTCCACTGTTTTATTGTATGCTTCTTCATTCATGAATCCCAGCATCAGTACCTTTTGGGTATAATTATCTTGAATGATGGCAGGAACAAGTCCGTTCATCTTCCCAAAATCTAAATCCATATTTTATATATTTTAAAATTAAACTCTAACGTTGATTCCTTCTTTGCAAAGGTATGCTTTTAATTCGGGAATAGGAATCTCACCGAAATGAAAAACGCTGGCGGCTAGTGCTGCATCTGCTTTTCCGATAGTAAAAGCATCTCTAAAGTGTTCCTTGCTCCCTGCTCCTCCCGAAGCGATGACGGGAATGGTCAGTATTTGGCTCAGTTGGGACAGGGCATCATTGGCGTAACCGTTTTTTACTCCATCATGGTCCATACTTGTGAACAATATTTCTCCTGCTCCGCGTTCATTGGCTTCTCGCGCCCATTCAAAAAGATTCCGGTCCGTTTCTTTCCTGCCGCCGTTCAGGTAACATTTCCACCCGTCTGCTGTTTGCTTGGCGTCGATTGCTACTACGCATACTTGAGAGCCAAAGTAAGAGGCTATGTCGTCTATCAACTGCGGATTGCGGATAGCCGAAGAGTTGATGGAAATTTTATCAGCTCCGGCGCTGAGCAGACGATCTACATCGCTTAATTCATGGATGCCTCCTCCTACCGTGAAAGGTATGCTGATATGTGCAGCAATACGTTTTACCAGGTCGGTAAAGGTTTTTCGTCCTTCGTGACTGGCTGTTATATCCAGATATACCAGTTCGTCAGCCCCTTGTTCGCTGTATATCTTTCCTAGCTCTACAGGATCACCGGCTTGTCGGAGATTTACAAAATTCGTTCCCTTTACGGTTTGTCCGTCTTTGATATCCAGACA
>ERZ1026933.630-NODE-630-length-12461-cov-5.208125_pt1 | contig 12461 bp, 10 predicted proteins | sample MGYA00519252_ERZ1026933 | MGnify/ENA primary metagenome ERZ1026933 (study PRJEB26926, sample SAMN06164828) | human gut metagenome | biome: ENVO:00009003; feature: ENVO:2100002; material: ENVO:00002003 | host: Homo sapiens | place: USA | collected 2012 ... | reverse complement strand
CAGGCGATGCCTTCCTGATTAAAATTAAGATTTTAATCAGGAAATAGTATCAAATGTGCATTTCGGGGGACTCGCGACCGGCGGAACTGGGCGGTGATTTGTCCTTTTGAGGGCGATCACGGTCTGCTTCCTGAATTTTTGCGGCCTCTTAGGTAAAAAATTTCATTTTTCGACCCAGAGACCGTTTTCTACACTTGCTTTGTTTGCATTTTTAGGGTAGAATATATGAATACGTCAGGCGGCAGCCCGGCAGGGGGGGATTCTGTTTCCCTGTCTGGATCGCCGTCTTAAGAAAGGGAGTATACCATGGGAAAATACATCGCCAAACGACTTGGCTACATGGTCGTTGTTGCACTGATTCTCTCACTTCTGATGTTCCTTGTGTACACCATGATCCCCTACGACCGCGCGGTGGTAGAAGTGGATTCCTACAAGGCCAGTCTGAAGAACAACCCCAACGCAGGCGAGCTCTACGAAAAGAAGCTGGCAGAGAAGCGCCATGAGTTGGGTACGGATCAGAATGTGTTCATTCGTTATCTTGGCTGGGTGGGCGTTGCTCCCATCAACGGCAAGTATCAGGGCATCCTGCAGGGAGACTTCGGCTGGAGCTATAAGTATTCCCGCCCTGCGTATGACGTTCTGAAAGCGCCGATGAAGAACACCATCTTTATCAATATATTTGCCACCATTCTTGGCCTTGGCATAACCATTCCCCTTGGTATCTTCTGCGCTGTCCATCGGGGCAGCAAGCGGGACACGGCGGTGCAGGTGGGTACGATTGTCGGTTACTCGATACCTGTATTCATCACGTCCATCGTGTTTATCTGGCTGTTCGCCATTATTCTCGGCTGGTTCCCGGTGTCGGGCATGAAAACGCCCGGTTCCGATTACACCGGCATGAAGAAATTCCTGGACGAGCTGTATTACATGGCCCTGCCGCTGATCGTCATGACCTTCACGTCTTTGGGCGGCATGACCCGTTATGTCCGCGCGTCCATGAGTGAGGCGCTGAGCCTCGACTGCATCCGTACCGCGAGAGCCAAGGGCCTGAAGGAAAAGACCGTCATTTATTCCCACGCTTTCCGGAACGCTCTGATCCCCATTATTACGCTGGTCATCGGCTGGTTCATCGGCATTTTCTCCGGCTCCGTGGTCGTGGAAAATATCTTCGGCCTGAACGGCGTGGGCAAGCTCTACATTGCCTCCCTGAACGACAAGGACTTTGAGGTCGTGCTGCTGCTGCAGATGTTCTATGTTATCATTTCCCTGTTGGGCAATCTGGTAATTGATATTGCCTACGGCATCGCTGACCCCCGTGTCCGGGTCAACAAGTAAAGGAGGAAGGAACAATGAGCAAACAGAATACTTCCTCCAAGGGCTTTGCCCCATGGCGCTGGCTGAAGCGGATGTTTTTTGGCGCTTCCAAGGAGTACACCCTTGCGGACGAGCGCTATGACAGTCCCGGAAAGCTGGCGGTCAAGCGTTTCTTCCGGAATCCGCTGGCGGTCATTGCGCTGGTGATCCTCGTCGGCATGTTCCTGTTCGTGTTTATCGGACCCATCTTTGCGCCTGTTGACCTGACGGAGACCGGCAGTGAGATGCTCCACGTGAACGTCAGACCCACCATGAGCCTGATGAAGCTGCCCGACGATATGAAGGACGGCGCGGTGGACATTTCCTCCCGCGGAACCTTCACCATCGGTGTCAGCACCGACGGCAACATGTATACTTGGGGCTACTACACCCACACCAAGGACCCCAAGCTGAACCCCCTGAACATCCCGGACGAAGTGAAGAATGCCAAGATCGTCCACGCGGCAGCAGGTACTGACCACGCCGTCGCCATTTCTGAGGACGGCCATGTCTACGCGTGGGGCGCTTACGACAACGGCCAGTACGGCTGGGAAGGCTCCATGATCGCCTCCGCCCGGAAGCAGCCCGAGGAGCTGATGGGCGACAACACCATCGACGCTTCTCAGGTTCGCCAGCTGGTCGCGGGCAATCAGGTCACAGCTATCCTCATGGAGGACGGCACCATCTACGCATGGGGCAACGACGGCCTGAACGCCACGAACCTTTCCTCCGTCATCAAGCACGGCAAGAAGGAGAGCAAGCTGGTGAAGCTGGCCTTCACCAACGACGGCCTGTACGGCATCGACGAGGACGGCAACTTCGTCCCCGGCAAGAGCTCCAAGTTCAACACCATCACCATTCAGGATGAGAACGGCCAGAATAAGGTCGTTGACATCTTTGAGTATATCGGCGACCGGAAGATCGTGGACATTGCGGCCACCGGCGGCGCCATTGCCCTTGTCACCGACGACGGCGAGCTGATCGTCGCCGGTATGAAGGAAGCTACCCCCGTGATTCCCGAGGGCGACACCATCAAACACGTGTCCGGCGGCACCCGGCACTTTACCCTTGTCACCGAGCAGGGCAGAGTGTACGCATGGGGTCAGAACTTCCGGAAGCAGTGTGAGGTTCCCGCGGATCTGCAGGAAGCGGGCGCGGTGGACACCGTGTTCTCCAGCGGCTTCCAGAATTACGCCTTCAAAGACGGCAAGTTCGTCGAGGCATGGGGTCTGAAGGGTTATGTCTTCGGCACCGACGATATGGGTCGTGACGTGTTCAACCGGCTCATGAACGGCGGCAAGATGACCATGACCATCGGTGCGGTCGCCGTTATCGTCTCCACCATCATCGGTATCATCGTGGGCTGTATCTCCGGCTACTTCGGCGGCTGGGTGGACATCCTGCTGATGCGTGTCACCGAGATCGTTGGCGCAATTCCGTTCCTGCCCTTCGCGCTGGTTCTGTCCGCTATCCTGCAATCCTCCGACCTGCATGAAAATACCCGAATCTTCATCATCATGCTGATTCTGGGTCTGCTCAGCTGGACGGGACTTGCCAAGCTGATCCGTGGTCAGATTCTGGCCGAGCGGGAAAAGGAATTCGTTACCGCCGCCCGCTCCATGGGCGTCAAGGAGGGCAGGATCGCCTTCAAGCACATTCTGCCCAACGTGATCTCCGTCATTCTGGTCTCCGTGACGCTGGACTTTGCCGGCTGTATGCTGACCGAATCCAGCCTGTCCTATCTGGGCTTTGGCGTCCAGCTGCCCCGCCCGACTTGGGGCAACATGCTTGACGGCTCCCGGAACGCGCTGGTCATTCAGTCCTACTGGTGGCGCTGGGTATTCCCTGCACTGTTCCTTTCCATCGTCGTCATCTGCATCAACATCATCGGCGATACCCTGCGGGAAGTGCTCGATCCCAAATCGGAGGTGGATAAATAATGGCAGACATGAATAAGCCTCTGCTGGAGGTCAAGAACCTCAAGACCTTTTTCAAAACCCGAAACGGCATTGTCAAGGCTGTAAACGATGTTTCCTATTCCATTTACCCCGGTAAGACGCTGGGTATCGTGGGTGAATCCGGTTCCGGCAAGTCCGTATCCGCTATGAGCGTGCTGCGGCTGCTGGATGCCAACGGCTATATCGCCGGCGGCACCGTCACCTTTGACGGACAGGATCTCTCCAAGGTCACCACCGAGCAGATGTACCACATCCGGGGCAACCGAATTTCCGTTATTTTTCAGGAACCCATGACCAGCCTGAACCCGGTGTTCAGCGTGAAGAAGCAGCTGTCCGAGCCGTTCATCATCCATCAGGGCATGAGCAAGAAGGAAGCCGCCGCCAAGTGCATCGAGATGCTGAAAGCGGTGCAGATCCCTAACCCTGAGGCAGTTGCCAAGCAGTATCCTCACCAGCTGTCCGGCGGTATGCGGCAGCGTGTCATGATCGCCATGGCCCTTGCCTGTAAGCCCGACATCCTGATCGCCGACGAGCCGACCACCGCTCTGGACGTGACCATTCAGGCGCAGATTCTGCGGCTGATGAACGATCTGCAGAAGGAAAACGGCACTGCCATCATGTTCATCACCCACGATTTGGGCGTTATCAATGAAATGGCGGACGACGTGGTGGTCATGTACTGTGGTCAGGTGGTGGAGCAGGCGCCCGCGCGGGTGATCTTCACCAACTGTGAAAAGTCCCACCCCTACACGGAGGGACTGATGTACTCCATCCCCCGGCTGAACGATGACCGGAAGAAGCTGGACCCCATCCCCGGCGCCGTGCCCCATCCGCTGGACCTGCCCAAGGGCTGCAAGTTCGCGCCCCGGTGCAAATACTGCACCCAGAAGTGCATCGACGCGGAGCCTGAGCTGAAGCAGGTGGCAGAGGGACAGTACGTCCGCTGCTTCTACCCCGACAAAGAAGAAAGGAGAAGTGCTGAACATGGAAAAATTGTTGTCCATTACTAATCTGAAAAAGTATTTCCCTGTCGCCAAGTCTTCTTTCTTCGCCAAGCAGATGTATGTCCGGGCAAATGAGGACATCACCCTTGACATCTACAAGGGCGAGACGCTGGGTCTTGTCGGCGAGTCCGGCTGCGGCAAGTCTACTCTGGGCCGTGTGCTCCTGCAGCTGTACGAACAGACTGCCGGCAGCACGATGTACTACGGACGGACGCTGGATACCGTCGCGCCGGAGTATGTGCTGGACACCCTGAAAAATGCCGAAAAGTACGTGTCGAATTACCACAAGGCCGTTGCCCATGCTGAGGAAATGGCCAAGAAGTGCGACGCGCTGGGCGACAAGGCGACTTTCTTTGACATTCAGGATAAGAATCTGGCTGCCTGCGACGCCAAGACCGCACTTGATTACGCTGCCAAGATTCTGGGCGGCTTTATGGTGAAGGATACTGCCAAGGGTGCGGGACTGCTGCTGAACCGGTATCGCCATGCTTTCCGCGCTGCCGCTCTGCAGGGCCAGATCGACGAGCATCATATGGAGATCGAAATGCTGGAGGGCGTCGCCGAGGACGAGCCCAAGAAGGCCGCCTCCTGCGAGAAGAAGATCAAGAGCCATCAGGCAAAGATCAACGAGCTGGAAAATCTCCACAAGGCTGCCGTAGCCGCCACCGAGGAAGCGGAGAAGGTGCTTGCCGCCGAGCGCGCCAAGTATGCCGACGACCCGGAGTTCCAGAAGTACGAGGCCATGCTGGATGACGGCGTAGACCTGAAGCGCCTGAAGTACAAGGAAATGCGTCTCCTGCGGAAGGATCTGCAGATCATCTTCCAGGACCCCTATTCCTCCCTGAACCCCCGGATGACCGTGGGTCAGATCATCGAGGAGGGCCTTATCACCCACAAGTTCTTCAAGCGCGGCTCCAAGAGAATGAAGCCCTACGTGTTCGAGACGATGAACAAGTGCGGCCTGCAGAACTATATGTACAACCGCTATCCCCACCAGTTCTCCGGCGGTCAGCGGCAGCGTATTTGCATCGCCCGTTCTCTTGCTGTGAAGCCCAAGTTCGTGGTGTGCGACGAGTGCGTGTCCGCTCTGGACGTGTCCATTCAGTCCCAGATCATCAACCTGCTGCAGGAGCTGAAAGAGAAAGACGGCCTGACCTACCTGTTCATTTCCCACAATCTGTCCGTTGTCCGCTACATTTCCGACCGGATCGGCGTTATGTATCTGGGCAACATGGTGGAGATCGCTGCGACCGACGAGCTGTTCGCCGACCCCCGACATCCCTACACCGTGGCGCTGCTGTCCTCCATCCCCACGACGGACCCCGACAGCCTGACCAAGGAGCGGATCATTCTGGAGGGCAACATCCCCAGCCCCATCAAGCCCCCGTCCGGCTGTAAGTTCCACACCCGGTGCTACATGGCCTGCGACAAGTGCAAGCGTGTGCCGCCGGAGCTGAAGGAAGTGAAACCCGGCCACTTTGTGGCGTGTCACTTCGCCGACCAGCAGAAGATCGATGAGAACGGCAATTATCTGTTCGACATCAAGACCATCACCAACCAGAGATAATGCTGAAAAAGAAAAACCTTGACCCGGAAAAGGAAGCGGAGCTGCAAAAGGAACCCAAGGAGAAGGGCGATGTGCCGGCTATGCTGCTGGCGGCGTTTCTGAACCTGTTCCTTCCCGCCGTCATTGCCCTGCTGATTTTCGCGGGACTGATCTGGCTGGTATTCCGGTAATAAAATCGTGTCGGAGTGAACAGCTCCGACACGATTTTATGTGCGGCGGAAAAATGTTTCTCCGTTTGATACGGCTGCGGCCTGTGAATAATAAAATGGCCGGAAGGATATCGCAAAACAGGGGAGAAGGGGCCAATTTATAGTTTCAACCTCGTCTTGATTTTTTGCGGATTCAATGATAGAATTACCAGAGAAGTAACGTGGATTCATAAATGTACCCTATATCCCAACGAAATGAGAGATTTGTGATGAATATTGAATTTGACGCATATAAGCAGAAGCTGAACGACTGCCGCCCCGCGCTGGACGGACTGGCGGATTCCCTGAATCTGGAGGGAATGCGCAACGAGCTGGAGCGTCTGCATGCCATGCAGGAAGCCCCCGGCTTCTGGGACGACCCGGAGAAGAGCCAGAAAATCGTTGTCAAGACCCGTCAGACCGAGAGCAAGATCGAGCATTATGAAAAAATGCTGTCGAACTGGGACGATTTGATGACCATCTGCGAGATGGCGGAGGAAGAAGACGACGACTCCATGCTGGAGGAGCTGAAAACCGGCTTTGCCGCGCTGACAGAGGATATGGAGACCTGCCGTCTGGAAACCCTGCTCACCGGCCATTACGACAAGAACAACGCCATGATGAGCTTTCAGGCAGGCGCTGGCGGCACCGAAGCCCAGGACTGGTGTCAGATGCTCTACCGCATGTACACCCGCTGGGCGGAACGTCACGGCTTCACCTACAAGATCATGGACTATCAGGAGGGCGACGAGGCCGGTCTGAAATCCGCTTCCATTATGATCGAGGGCGAGAACGCCTACGGCTTCCTGAAGGGGGAGAACGGCGTTCACCGTCTGGTGCGGGTATCGCCCTTTGACGCCAACGCCCGCCGTCAGACCTCCTTTGCCGCCGTGGAAGTCATCCCGGATATCGAAAACGACAGTCAGGACGTGGAAATTCGCCCTGAGGATTATGAGATGCAGGTCTACCGTTCCTCCGGTGCGGGCGGCCAGCACATCAATAAGACTTCCTCCGCCGTCCGTCTGATCCACAAGGCCACCGGCATTGTGGTTTCCTGCCAGACAGAGCGCAGCCAGTTCCAGAACAAGGAGACCTGCCTTCGGATGCTGCGCAGCAAGCTGGTGGAGATCAAGGAGCGGGAGCATCTGGACAAAATTTCCGACATCAAGGGTGTTCAGCAGAAGATCGAGTGGGGCAGCCAGATCCGCAACTACGTGTTCATGCCCTACACGCTGGTCAAGGACACCCGCACCGGCTGCGAAACCTCCAATGTAAACGCGGTCATGGACGGCGCGCTGGATCCCTTCATTGAAAGCTACCTGAACTGCCTCGCCACCGGCAGCTGGGTGCAGAAATAAAAAGTCCGTGAACTTTCCGAGTTTTTCGGGATTTGCCCTTGAAATTTGGAAAAACATATGCTATACTATTCGGGCTATCGGAAGGTTCGCGTTTTTTGACGAACCGTTTACTATTTGAGTCCGCGAATCTGGCGGAGGGAGGTTTTTGTAATGGGTGTTCTGGAGACGATTCTGATTGTTTTGGAGGCTCTGTGCAGCGTTGCGCTGATCGTGGTCGTGTTGATGCAGTCCGGCAAGGAGGCTGGTCTGTCCGCTGCGATTTCCGGCGCTTCCGAATCTTATCTGAGTAAGAATAAGAAGGGCGGTCTGGACCATACTCTGGCCGTGTCCACAAAGTGGATCGCCATTGTCTGGGTTCTGCTGACCCTGGTGCTCAGCTTCATGTAATGCGAAATGATGAAAGGCCACGGATGATTCCGTGGCCTTTCTGTATAGTATTGGAGGGGAAGGACGATTTTGAAACCGTTTGTTGCGGACGTACATATGCATTCGATTCTCAGCGGCCACGCCTTCGGCACCATCCGGGAGCTGGCGGCGGAGGCGTCCCGGCGGGGACTCAGCCTGATCGGCGTTACGGAACACGCCCCCGGCATTCCCGGGACAGTTGACCCGATTTACTTCCGGAACCTCTGCGATGCCCCGAGGGAGCTGTACGGCGTGGAGATGCTCTACGGCAGCGAGGTCAATGTTCTGAACGGCGGTGAGCTGTCGCTGGATCAGCGGCACCTGAACTATCTGGACTACGCAATTGCCGGAATCCATGGGCTGTGCTACGAGGATGCGGGGGCTGTAAAAAATACGGACAACGTGATTCGCTGCATGGAAAACCCAAAGGTGAAGATCATTTCCCACCCGGATACCGACCAGTACCCCATGGACTATCCGGCACTGGTGGAGGGCGCAAAGGAATTCTGTGTTGCGCTGGAGCTGAACAACAGCTCTCTGAGAAAGCTCAAATCCCGGCTAAACTGCGTGGAAAACTACCGGAAAATGATTCCGCTGTGCATGGAGCGGGGCGTTTTCGTCGTGGTGGATACGGACGCCCACGACCCCAGCGCGGTGGGCAACTTCGATCTGGCGCGGAAGCTGCTGGAAACAATGGACATTAACGAGGAACTGATTCTCAACAACGATTTGCAGAAGCTTAAGAAATTCCTTTTGGATGGGTAAAAATGTGCAGGACTACGGATTTTTCCGTAGTCTTTGCTGTTTTCTGGTGAGAGATTGCGATAGACTTTTGATGGTGCCTGTGGTAGAATAAGGGTGAGAAGTTATTCCAATGAAAAGGAGTGTCTGTATGGAAACGAAACGATTGGCGGGTCTGGAGCCTGCCGCGGTTTTTCATTATTTTGAGGAAATCTGCGCCATTCCCCATGGTTCCCGGAATACGAAGAAAATATCCGATTATCTGGTGGATTTTGCCAAAGAGCATGGCTTGCGGTACATTCAGGACGCGGCAAACAACGTGATCCTCTTTGGAAACGGCACCTGCGGCATGGAGGATCATGCCCCGGTGATTTTACAGGGGCACATGGATATGGTGTGCGAAAAGGACATGGACTGCCCTCTGGACATGGAGAAGGAGGGGCTGGATGTCACTCATGACGATAAGTTTGTGTTCGCAAAAGGTACCACCCTCGGCGGCGACGACGGCATTGCCGTTGCCTACGCTCTGGCGCTGCTGGCGGATGACACCATTCCCCATCCGCCGCTGGAGGTCATCATCACCGTGGACGAGGAGATCGGGATGCTGGGCGCGGATGTCATCGACCTGTCCGAACTGAAAGGCCGGACGATGATCAATCTGGATTCCGAGGATGAGGGGATTTTCACCGTGTCCTGTGCCGGCGGCGCGACCGCGACCATCAGCCTGCCCGCGGAGCGGAAGGCGGTCTATGGCCCCTGCGTCCGGCTCAGCGTGGACGGCCTGCAGGGCGGCCATTCCGGCGCGGAGATCCACAAGAACCGCGCCAACGCCAACAAGGTCATGGGCGAATTCATGGATCGCATTCAGAAGCTCATGCCGCTGTGCCTGACCTCCCTGTCCGGCGGCACCAAGGACAACGCCATTCCCCGTTCCTGCCAGGCGACCCTGGTGGCCATGGGCATCCAGTTGGAGCGAATCAACGCCGTGGCGGAGGAATTACAGGCGGAGGTTCGGGAAAAGTACGACGAGCCGGATGCCGTCATTCAGGCTTTCGACGTGGACGCGTTGGGCGGCAACGGCCTGTCTACCCAGGCGACGGCCAAGGTCATCGGCCTGCTCTGCGCCGCGCCCAACGGGGTGCAGGCCAGAAGTAAGGATATTGAGGGCCTTGTGCAGACCAGCCTGAACATGGGAATCACCAAACTGGGAGAGCGGTTCAACGTCACTTTTTCCGTCAGAAGCTCCGTCAACAGCGAGAAGGAAGATCTTCTGGAGAAGCTGAAAGGACTTGCTGAGTTCTTCGAGGGAAATTATTCCCAGTCCGGGGAGTATCCCGCATGGGAGTTCAGGAAGAATTCTGTCCTCCGGGACACCATGGTGCGCATTTACCGGGAGATGTTCGGCAAGGAGCCCCAGGTGCTGGCTATCCATGCGGGGCTGGAATGCGGATTGCTGGGAGAAAAGCTGCCGGGACTGGACTGCGTATCTATTGGACCGCAGATGCACGACATCCACACCAGTCGGGAAAAGCTGGACATCGCGTCCACGGAACGCACGTGGAATTTCCTGCTGGAAGTTCTGAAAAACCTGTAAAAATGCAAAATGACCCGCCATGGCGGGTCATTTTTTATGCGCTTTTTGAAAAAACGCGTGCCTTTGAAATACTTCTCCCCCGGAGAAGCCCCTTGAGCCATGCGATGTCTTGCCGCCCCAGAACCCCGAACAGGCACATCAGACACCCCAGTAAGACAGGATATGTCCCCGCCCGAAGCACCGGGGAAGCAAAACGGGAGGCACCCCATCCGGCGGCAAGAGCGGCCGCGACGGACAGCGCCGGGACGGAGAAGGGGATCGTCTCCCCGGTGATGATGAGAAGCCTTCGCAGGCTGAGAATGAAATTCACCAGATGGGTGATGAAAAAGCTGAAAAAGTAACCTTCCATTCCGTATTTCGGCAGCAAAAAATACAGAAAAAACACATCCATGGAATTGGTGATGATGTTGTAGCGGACGCATACTTTCTGCTGCCCCAGACCTTTGGTCATGGCATCGGTGATGGCGTCGCAGTAGAGCATGGGAATCAGCAGAGCGTACAGCCGCAGCCAGCGCCCCGCTTCGGCGTTGTGGTACAGGGAATTGCACAGCCCTTCGGCCAGCAGAAATTCCAGACCGCTGAACACGATGCCGTACAGCATGGCGGTGCGCAGACTCCGCCGCACCAGATAGGAGATGCGCTGTTTGCTTCCCGCGGCGGCGCACCGGGCGAGCTCCGGGATGAGCAGCTCGGCCAGCCCGAACAGGATACAGGCGGGGAACATCAGAACGGGGAACACCATGCCGCTGACGATGCCGAAGGCCGCAAGGGGGCTGTCAATGAGGGAGTTCAGCGCCAGACGCTTGGGGACCATCAGGTTTTCCGTGGTGCTGATGCCGGATTTCAGTACGTCCGCCATGGCAAGGGGGACGGCTGCCTGTAAAAGACGGCTCCTTATGGGGATTTTCGGCCCCGGCTTTACCCGTTCGGCAAGGCGCAGCAGCATCAGGCAGCACAGCGTCAGACAGGCGCCGAAGCATCCGCCCATGACCACGCTCTGACAGGCACGTCCGGGGTCGTCTCCCGCCCAGAGGGTCAGCACGGCCATGGTCACGACCATGGAGCACAGCTGCTCTGCCGCCTCCACCGCGGCCAGCGTCCCGATACGGTTGGCAGCGGTGAAATACCCCGTCATGACGCCGCACAGGCAGGAGACGGGAAGAAACGCGGCAAACAGCCGCAGGGAATTCACCGTGCGTACGTCCCCAATCCAGTTTTCCGCCAGCGTAGGCGCGAGAAAATAGAGCGCGGCGGCCACGGCGGTACTGCACAGAATGCTGTACACGAAGCAGCCGGATAAGACCCATGTCACGTTTCCGGGGCGTTTTTTCCCCAGTTCCTCGGCGGTCAGGTACATGGTGGCGGTCCGCACACCGGCAATTCCGGTCACCATGGCGAGGCTTCCCACGGACATGGTCAGCTGCAAAAGTCCCACTCCGGCAGCGCCGATACGCCCGGAGATATACACCTGAAAAGAAGTTCCCACCAGCCGCAGCAGCAGGTTCACCCCCGTGAGCAGCAGAGCGGAATAGAAGATCGGCAGCTTTTTGGGCAAAGAAATCCCCCCCTTGTCCACAGCATATGCGGACAGGGGGAGCGGCAGAACAGGAATGGAAAATATTCCGGAATTGATAGCTTTTGACTGCAAACGGCGCTGTTTTACGCCTGCGAATTGAACTCTTTACAGTACATGGTCAGCGGGCATTCGCCGCACATGGGATTCCGGGCGGTGCAGCAGTCCCGGCCAAAGAGGACGATCCGGTGGCAGAAGTCCGAGCTTTCCTCCGGGGGGAGGATCTTGCGCAGCTGCTGCTCCACCTTTTCCGGCTCCTTGCCTGTACTCAGCCCCAGCCGCCCGCAGATGCGGATGCAGTGGGTGTCGCAGACATAGCCGTCCTTTCCGTAGATATCGCCCAGGATCAGGTTGGCTGTTTTCCGCCCCACACCGGGCAGTGAGAGCAGGTCCTCCATGTTGTCCGGGACCTTTCCGCCGAAGCGCTCCACCAGCATTTTTGCGGAGCCAACGATGTCCCGGGCCTTGGCCCGCCAGAAGCCGCAGGACTGGATATATGTACCTACCTCGTCCACATCGGCGGCGGCAAAGGCCTCCAGCGTGGGATAGCGGGCAAACAGCGCCGGCGTCACCAGATTGACCCGCGCGTCGGTGCACTGCGCCGCCAGACGCACGGAGAACAGCAGCTCATAGTCCTTCTCATAGTCCAGCGAACACAGCGCGTCCGGGTACAGCGTCTTCAGCGCCGCGATAATGGCGCCGACCTGTTCCTTCGACTTC
>ERZ1026933.629-NODE-629-length-12464-cov-5.782900_pt1 | contig 12464 bp, 9 predicted proteins | sample MGYA00519252_ERZ1026933 | MGnify/ENA primary metagenome ERZ1026933 (study PRJEB26926, sample SAMN06164828) | human gut metagenome | biome: ENVO:00009003; feature: ENVO:2100002; material: ENVO:00002003 | host: Homo sapiens | place: USA | collected 2012 ... | reverse complement strand
TCTACACAAGGCTATTCGTCGGCAGCGTCAGATGTGTATAAGAGACAGGGCGATGCCTTCCTGATTAAAATTAAGATTTTAATCAGGAAATAGTATCAGTAAATTCCCACAAAAAAGTGCCGAAAGCGCCGGAAAGGCGGCTTCGGCACTTTTTCATAGGAAACGCGCGGGGCTATGGCTACCCAGCCATAGCCCCGCGTAAAGTTTTAGATGCCGCCCTTGACTCTGCCGCAGCCCACAGGCGCGGAGATTGGGAAGATCCGCTTAGTAAACGGTGTTCTCGGGATCTAGGTAGTCAGCCACGTTATCCGCGCTGACGATGGTGGTGGGGATCACAACGACGGACTCGGGATGGCCGCCCTCCAGCACATCGATAGCGGTGCGGATGGCATCCTGAGACATTGCGGGAGAGTACAGAGCGGAAGCCAGACCCAGATCCGCATAGGCAGGATCGTTAATCATCCGGAAGTACTCCTGGCAGCCGCCGCCGCCGGTGATGGCCTTGATGTCCTTACGGCCGGCCTCGGTGATGGCCTGGATCGCGCCCATAGAGGTCTCGTCATCCATGGAGAAGACGGCGTCGATCTGGGGGTGAGCCTCCAAAACGTCGGCCATGCCGGCCAGACCCTTGTCACGGGCGAAGGACTCTAGCTGAACCTCGAAGATGTTGGACTCGTCGTAGCTGACTTCCTTCAGGTAGTCATAGAAGCCCTGCTTCCGCAGCTCGCAGACGGAGCCGGAGGAGGGAACGTCCATCACAACGATATTGGCGGCGGGGCCGACCTTCTCGGTGATGTACTTGGCGGACTGATAGCCCATGTCGTAGTTATCGCCGGTAACCTTGTAGATACCCTGGCAGTCCACATCCACGTCAAAGTTCACAACGGGGATGCCGCTGTCGATGATGTTCTGCAGAGCGGTCTCCATGCCGGTCCACTGGGGCCAGGAGACGATGACCGTTGCGCCCCAGGCAACCAGATCGTCCAGAGCGGTGGTCATGGAAGCGGCGTCCTTGGAAGTGGTGATCATGTAGTCCAGGTTGTTTTCCTTGCAGTACTTTTCAGCGTAGTAGGCAACACCGGCAACCCAGCCGTGAGTAACGTCGGGAGCGGCGATGCCGACCTTGATCTCCTTGGCAGCGGAAGCCTCGGTCGCGACGGGAGCCTTCGTCTCGGCAACGGCAGGTGCTTCGGTCGCTGCCTGGGTGGGGGTGCTCTGTGCGCCGCAGGCGGCCAGGGACAGAACCATAGCCAGCGTCAGCAGCATAGCAATCAGCTTTTTCATTTTGTATTCCTCCAGTTCTATTCGATTCACGGCCATGTGCCGTTGAATACGCAAGTACCAAATTCAAGACACCGGTACTTGCAGAATCTATATATCATAAACAGTTAAAAATGTCAATTGCCTTCACAAAAATAGCATATTGCACAAAGCTGCTGCTTGACTTCTGAACGGATTGCCCAATTTCTTTTGCAAAATTCTGCTTTCCGGGCTTTTCCGGTGCAGGACTTCCGTTTCGCAGGGCGGTTTTTCGGATAGCCGCCCATGCCGACTGCGCACTGTCAGCGGCGACACGCCGTCGATACCGGGCGGTACCCAAAGGTCTGACGATTTCAGGCCAGCCGTGTGCGCGTTGGCTGTCGGTCCTGCCGACCCGCTAGGCGGCCTCCCGCATTCGCTGGCGGACTACGTTGGCAATCCGGGCGATGAACTCACTGTTGGTGGGCTTGCCCCGGTCGGGGCTGACGGTGTTGCCGAAGTAGCCGCAGAGAATGTCCATGTCCGCCCGGGTCCAGGTGACCTCGATCAGGTGGCGGATGCCCCGCTCCACCCGGGAGGCGGTGGTGTCGAACTTGGCGGCGATCTGGGGATAGAGGCCGAAGGTGATGGTGTTGATGTTGCAGCGCCCCCTCCAGCGTGGTAATTTCTTTCTTCGCGGCAGAGATGCCCGCACCATCGGCGCAGTTCAAAGAACGAAGCAGCATTTCTTTCTCTATTTTCAGTTCCTCTATTTCCTCGGTCAGCTCAGCAATGCGACGGGTAAGGTCATGCAGTTTGGTTATCTGATAGAACGGCGTTTCCTTTTTCTCCGCAAGCAGATTTTTCCGTTCCTTACTTTTCTCCTTGATCTGCTGTACCAAGCCCGCATAGCGTTTGTTCTGCTCCTTATGCTGCAAAACTTCTGGCCCACAGGCTTCTTCCATACGAACCAATTTCCGGGCCCTACATCGGAAATTACTTTCTTTTAATCCTTCCGGCGTTTCTGGCCGCCCGCCCTCCCTATATAACTCCACACACATTCGCTTGCATTCATAACTGCACTTCATGAAAATACCCCCAATACTGAGTGTCCAGTATTGGGGGTACATGTCACCTGCGATTCACAGACAGCAAGCTCTTTCGGCAGCTTGGACAATTTCTGTTAGATATATTTGTCTGACTTTTTGTGGTCACTTCAGTTCAAGTATTATACCATACTTGTCTAACAAATGGGGTGCTGTTCATTAGTGGACTGGGGTGAATTGCATTTTCAGATGCCACACGGCATAATGCCCACTGTATCTGCCGCCGTTCTCCCGGACATCGACATCACCTTCGATAGTGAATCCTGTTTTACACATTTCTTTTGTCAGCTCGATTGTCTCTGTATACTGACCATAGTCTGGCTTGGAATCATTTTCCTCCGCCCATCCACCAGCAGAGAATTTCTCTCCCGGCATAATGGAAACAATACTGCCAGATCGGACTGGCTCGTCATTGAAGGTGAATCCCGTACTCCAACTGTTTCCAACATGATCGTTGGATCTTATGCCGATGGAGGCAGATACGCGGAAGCTTTGCGGAGTAATGGCAACGCAGACAGGATATGTACCCTCGATACCGTTGGATGTGGTTGCGGTAATGGTTGCATCACCAAACGCAATGGCCTTCACAACGCCCTTCGGTGATACTGTTGCGACGGCTTCATCGCTGGATGACCATGTAATGGTTTTGTCCGTGGTGTCCTCCGGGATAAATTCGGCTGTCAGCGTCATAGTGCTGTCCTTGCAGAAGGGCTTCGTGCTATCCCAGTCAGAACACAATTTCAGGCTCTTCGCAAGAACTGGCTGCACAGTTAATTGAATCGATCCGGATACGCCTTTCGGGTGTGCCGCCGTGATGATTGCCTCGCCGGCGGACAGCGCCTGATAGCTCCCATCGCTGTTGACTTTCAGCACCCTGGGGGCGCTGCTCTTCCATGTAATTTTTTGATTGGTCACATCGGCAGGGATAAAGTTCGCAGACAGAGTTCCCTCCATGCCAATATATATTTTCGAAGTGTCTGCTGTTACGGTGATCTTCTCCGGGAGAACATCTACAACACTGATCTGCTTTTTCGCAGCAACTTTGTCGGATGCTTTAATGGTGATCGATGTGCTCCCGGCTTTTATGCCGGTAATACGAACGACGGAGTCCCCGTTTTCGTCAAACAACACATCGGCGATTTGGGAATTGCTGGATGTGATGTCCAAACCTCCGCGGACGGCGTTGTCAGGCGAGATGGTGAAGGGCATTTCAAAAAAGCGGCCGACTCCAACAGAAATCTTTTCATTGGGAACCGTGATGCTCTCAATCTGGATCTCAGGAACACTTACGACCCCAGGCACTACCTCTACACTGCATTCTGCCAGAAGGGTATCCAGATAGTAAGCAGCAACAGTGGCCGTCCCTGGTTTTAAAGCAGTAAACGAATAGGGCCCGGTTTGCTCAAGAGAATCCTCATTCTCCACTTTGATCGTAATGCCGGCAAGGTCATCCCCATCGGCAACAAAATATGGAATTGTCAGGCAATCGTCCTCTGGGGCCGTAATAGCAGTTTCGGTGAACTTAAATTCCGGAATGTGATAATAGACGATCACTTCCGCGTTTTTGCCATATTGATCCCCGTGCCCGAATTCCAAAGTCCCATCGACAGAAATGCCTACAACCTGTTCCGGCTGGCTTGCTCCCCAAAGCGTGTCCGTGACAGCGACGGATGAAACATTTGTGAATCCAAGCTGCCGAAACTGCTGGACGCAATCATTCTGGCTTTTTCTCAGGTAGTAATTTGTGGAGTAAGGAAGGGAAATGATGCTTTTTCCCCGCGCAGAAGCAGAATCATTTTCTGCATCAGTTTGGAAATGTGCTGTAACAGCAATGGGGGTCTCCAAAGGCAAACAATCGCCTTTGGCAAAGACATCCTTGCCGTCAACGGTCATTGCAACGATGGGTCTGCCTGCATATGCAGCCGGACTAAGATCATACAGTTCCTCAACAATGATATTCGTAAATCCGGCTTCATACAGAGACTTCAGCAAGGCTCGATATTCCGTGGTATCCAAGTCGGAAGACGCCAGCGGTAATTTGGCTTCTGTTTGCCGGAAGTATTCGACAACAATCGGAACATTGAAATCAAACTGCTGTCCGGCGGTAAAGACCTTATTTCCGTCGATGGATACAGAAACCACTGCACTGTTTACAGTATCATCGGAAGCCTCTGCAGTTTCAAGCACTTGAATGGAAGTGAAGCCGGCATTCATGAGGTCAGCCACTACAAACGAGCAGCCTTTTCCAATATAGAATTCGGCGCTGTTCAGGAGAGTAGTCTGCTGTAATGGTCCTCCTGCAAATGTACCATCCTGCGGAATAGCAGACTCTGCGGTTCCTTCTGCACGGGACTGAATCGGCAGAATACTTAGCAACATTATCAGCGTTAGCGAAAAACAAATTATCCGTTTCATGCACATCCTTCTTTCCTGATGGTTTCTTGTTTATTATATTGCAGGAGCCGGTATGAATCAAGATAATAGTGATTTTCCTGTAACGAAAATGGCACGGAGAGCATTGTTGAAAATGCCAGTACAATAGCAGCGCAGATACCCGATCTTCAGGTTTGCCTGATTGCCCTTGGCAATTCTGGCGGCTTCGCTGCACATCCGCTCATAGTCCGCCGTCAGGATCAGGCTCTTCTGATAAAAGAATTCGCCCGCGGGCGTCAGGGTGAAGCTGCGGTTTTTCCGTTTCAGCAGCTGAAAGTCCAGCTCCCGCTCCAACGCCTGTACCTGCTGGGAAATGGCAGACTGAGAAATGAAATTTTCCTCCGCCGCCTCGGAAAAGCTGTTCAACCGAACAACAGATTGAACGTATTTGAGCTGTCTCTGCATTTGCGCGCCTCCCATTACGATCATTTATCTTTTTTGATTATAACGCAAGAATCATCTATACGGCCTCCGACCGCAACTGCCGCTTTGACGAGTATCTCTACTACAATAAACGAGACAACAGTGCGGCAAACTGTTTTTTGAAGAATATCAGCAAAGTATCAGCATATAAGCGGCCACGGAGAGGATCAATGACTTCACGCTCTCCCTTCCTGTGGAATCCGGGCAATCCACGTTGTTTTTTTGATGCCGGACACATTCTGATAAAGAAAATGGCAGGAAAACATCCCGGAACAAAACAGTGGAAATCTGCTTTTGCCGCGTCAGCGTTTTCAGCCGGACGCACCCAAAAGCCGTGAAAAATAACTTATCACGCCTATTGACAAGACGAAATCTCCGGTGTATAATGTCAGCATTCTGAACGAAGTGCGCTTCAAATAAGCGAACTTTCTCAGCAAAATCAACAAACGGAGGAAACATAAACGATGAAAAAGATTCTTGCAGTTCTGATGGCCGTTTTGATGGTTGCTTCTCTGGCAGCCTGCGGCGGCAATACATCTGCCCCTGCTACCGAGCCTGCTCCGGCTCCCGCGGCCGCCAATACCACGGCTCCGGCAGCGGAGACCACTGCTCCCGAGCAGTCCCTGATCGACGCAGCCAAGGCCGAGGGCGAGCTGGTCGTCTACGGCTCCTGCGAGGAAGACTACCTGGCAGCCGCCTGCGCTCACTTTGAAGAGCTGTACGGCATCAAGGTTCAGTATCAGCGCCTGTCCACCGGTGAGGTTCAGGCCAAGATCGAGGAAGAAAACGGCAATCCTTCCGCTGACGCCTGGTTCGGCGGCACCACCGACCCCTACAACGTCGTCGCTGCTGAGGGCCTGCTGGAAGCCTACGAAGCTGAGAACGCTTCCCACCTGCTGGGCAGCCAGTACCGCGATCCCGATGGCTACTGGTACGGCATTTACAAGGGCATTCTGGGCTTCATGGTCAACAAGGATGAGCTGGAGCGTATGAATCTGGAAGCGCCCGCCGACTGGCAGGATCTGCTGAAGCCCGAATACAAGGGCCTGATCTGGCTGTCCAACTACAACACCGCCGGCACCGCCAAGCTGGTCATCAACACCATGATCCAGAAGTACGGCCATGACGAAGGCATCCAGTACCTGGTCGATCTGGACAAGAACATTCAGGTTTACACCAAGTCCGGCTCCGGCCCGTCCAAGAACGTCGGCACCGGTGAGTGCGTCATCGGCATCGGCTTCCTGCATGACGGCATCACCCAGATCGTGGACAACGGCTACGACAACGTCCAGCTGATCATCCCCTCCAGCGGCACCTCCTTCGAGATCGGCGCTACCGCCATCTTCAAGGGCGCAAAGCATCCCAACGCTGCCAAGCTGTGGGTCGAGTACGCTCTGTCCCCCGAGTGCGTTGAGCTGGCTGCCAAGAACGGCTCCTACCAGTTCCTGGTGATCGACAACGCTCAGCAGCCCGAGCAGGCCGCCGAGTTCGGTCTGGACCCCGAGAACGTGATGGATTACGACTTCGAGGATGCCAAGAACAACATCAAGACCTATGTTGAAGAGGTCATGAACGCTCTGGGCGGCGGCGACGACCGTTTCAAGACTGAGTAAGTAAGATTAGGAATTCCCAAGGAGGATGGCGCGATCCGCCATCCTCCTTAATCGTATCTGAGGACTGTCAAAGTGCCAAAGCAGCGGCACTTTGCCGGCTCCCAGATTTCTCCCCGGCGCTACGTTCCCATTTCCCTGAAAGGAGAACTGCTTATGACAGAAGTTAAGACAAAAAGACAAAGCGCGTCCCTGGATCGCAGAAAGCTGCTGGCAGATCCCATCATGGTCACGACCATTGTGGTTCTGATCGCTTTTTTGACTTTGTTTATTCTCTACCCTCTGGCGATCCTGCTGGTGGATAGTTTTTACAGCAAAAACGGCCTGACGCTGGACATCTTCAAGCGGGTTCTGGCCATGGCGAATTTCCGTACATCCATCGTCAACACCCTGAAGGTCGGCTTCCTTGTGGGCATTCTTTCCACGCTGCTGGGTCTGCTGTTTGCCTACGTGGAGGTCTACGTAAAACTGGGCAAATTCTCCGGCGGGCTGTTCAAGGTGGTGTCCATGCTGCCCGTCGTTTCGCCGCCCTTTGTGCTGTCCTTGTCCATGATTATGCTGTTCGGCAAGGCGGGACTGATTACCCGGTTCCTGCTGAAAATATACGATAACAACGTATATGGCTTCTGGGGCATCGCCATCGTCCAGACGCTGACATTCTTCCCGGTGTGCTACATGATGCTCAAGGGTCTGCTGAAGAATATCGACCCCTCTCTGGAGGAGGCCGCCCGGGATATGGGCGCTTCCCGGTGGAAGGTGTTCGCGACCGTCACGTTCCCGCTGATGCTTCCGGGACTTGGCAACGCGTTTCTGGTGACCTTCATCGAGTCCATCGCCGACTTTGCCAACCCCATGATCATCGGCGGCTCCTACGATACGCTGGCAACGACCATTTATTTGCAGATCACCGGCGCGTATGACAAAGAGGGCGCTGCGGCGATGGCTGTGGTGCTGCTGAGCATTACGCTGCTGATGTTCGCCGTCCAGAAATACTATCTGGAGGCCAAAACCGCCGCGACCCTGACGGGCAAGGCGTCCCGGGCAAGAATGCTCATCTCCGACAAGTCGGTGACCGTTCCACTGACGGTGCTTTGCTCTCTGGCGGCGATCTTCGTGGTCATGATGTACCTGTGTGTCCCCATCGGCGCGCTGTTCCCCACCTGGGGCTACAAGTTCAGCCCGCTGACCTTCAAGTGGTTCACTCAGGTCTTCACCAAGTATAAGGGCTTGAAGGCGTTCAAGGACTCCTTCGTCCTGTCGCTGATCTCCGCGCCCATCACGGCGTTGCTGTCCATGATCATCTCTTACCTGGTGGTCAAGAAGAAATTCAAGGCCAAGGGCTTTATCGAGGCGGTCTCCATGCTGGCCATGGCGGTTCCCGGTACGGTTCTGGGCGTCGGCTACATCCGCGGCTTCTCCGGCGGCCTGTTCCACACGGGGCTGCTCAGCGGCCTTTACGGAAGCGCGGCCATTCTTATCATCGTCTTTGTGGTGCGCAGCCTGCCCACCGGCACCCGCAGCGGCATTTCTGCTCTGCGTCAGATTGACAAATCCATTGAGGAATCCGCCTACGATATGGGCGCCAACAGCTTCCGGGTCTTCATGACCGTGACGCTGCCGCTGATCAAGGACTCCTTCCTCAGCGGTCTTGTCACCGCGTTTGTCCGCAGCATCACGGCAATTTCCGCCATTATTCTGCTGGTCACGCCCCAGTTCCTGCTCATCACCGTACAGATCAACGAATTTGCCGAAAAAGGCTCCTACAGCATTGCCTGTGCCTTTGCCACGATCCTGATCCTGATCACCTACGGCTCGGTGCTGCTGATGAATCTGGCCATGAAGTTCTTCGGCACCAGCAAAAAAATCAAGGAGGCTTGAGTTATGGAAAAAGAGAAAAAAGGCGTTCGCCTGGATCACATTTCCAAGATCTATAAAGACCCCAAGACCGGCAAGGACTTTTACGCGGTAAAGGACACCTGTCTGGAGATCCAGCCCGGTTCCTTCGTGACCCTGCTGGGGCCCTCCGGCTGCGGCAAAACGACCACTTTGCGGATGATCGCCGGTTTTGAAAGCCCCGACGAGGGCGAAATTTACCTTGGCAACGAGGCCATCAACGCCCTCCCCCCCAACAAGCGGGACACGGCCATGGTGTTCCAGAGCTACGCTCTGCTGCCCCACTACAACGTATTCGACAATGTGGCCTACGGCCTGAAGCTGCGCAAAGTCCCCAAGGACGAGATCAAGGAGCGGGTCACCCGCATCCTGGAGCTGGTGGAGCTGTCCGGCATGGAAGCGCGGATGACCAACCAGCTTTCCGGCGGTCAGCAGCAGCGTGTCGCCTTGGCACGGGCGCTGGTATTGGAGCCGGGCGTGCTGCTGTTTGACGAGCCGCTGTCCAATCTGGACGCAAAGCTCCGGGTGAGTATGCGCACGGAGATTCGCCGCATCCAGCAGGCTACGGGCATTACCGCCATCTACGTCACCCACGACCAGAGCGAGGCCATGGCGCTGTCGGATTCCATCATCATCATGAACAAGGGCGTGGTCGCCCAGATCGGCAGCCCTCAGGAAATCTACTACCACCCCAACAGTGAGTTCGTTGCCGATTTCATCGGCGAGGCAAACTTCCTGAAGGGCAAGTGCGTGGCGCTGGAAGATGGCTGCGGCGTACTTCAGCTGGCGGACACGCAGGTTCGGGTAGCCGCCACCGAGAACATGGCGGTTGGGGAAGATTACACCATCGTTCTGCGGCCGGAGTCTGCCGGGCTTGTTCCGGAAGGCAATTTGAAGTGCCGCGTAGTTCTCAGCTGCTTCATGGGCGCGTATCAGAACTACCATGTGATGGTTGGCGATACGCTGGTAAAGCTGACGGACTACAACCCGAAGAATCATCGGATCTATCAGGTCGGCGAGACCTGCGCCCTGACCTTCGAGCCGGACGGCGTGCATGTGCTGTAAATCAAAAATGTAAAAATACTCCTCACTGCCATTACGGCGGTGAGGAGTATCTGTTTGTATGCTGCTATTATTTCAGAAGCTGCTTCAGGTCTTCCTCCGGCGTGGTGATGGGGGCAATGCCGAAGTTCTCTACGAGGTAGTTCAGCACGTTTGGCGAGATAAACGCCGGAAGCGTGGGGCCGAGGCGGATGTTTTTAATGCCAAGATACAGCAGGGTCAGCAGGATGCACACCGCCTTCTGCTCATACCAGGAAAGCACCATGGACAGCGGCAGGTCGTTCACGCCGCAGCCAAATGCGTCGGCAAGGGCAACGGCGATCTGAATGGCGCTGTAGGCATCGTTGCACTGCCCCACATCCATCAGACGGGGCAGGCCGCCGATGGTGCCTAAGTCAAGGTCGTTGAAACGGTATTTGCCGCAGGCAAGGGTCAGCACCACGGTGTCGGCCGGGGTCTGCCTGACGAACTCCGTGTAGTAGTTGCGGCCGGGACGCGCCCCGTCGCAGCCCGCGACCAGAAAGAAGTGCCGGATGGCGCCGGTTTTCACCGCCTCGATCACCTGATCCGCCGCGCCCAGCACCGCGCCCCGGGCAAAGCCGGTCATGACCGTGGTGCCGCCGTTGATGCCGGTGAACGTCCTGTCCTCGGAATAGCCGCCCAGCTCCAGAGCCTTCTCAATAACCGGCGTGAAGTCCTTATCTTCGCCAATGTGGGCAATTTCGGGATAGGATACCATGGCCGTGGTGAACACGCGGTCTGCGTAGCTCCCTCGCGGCGGCATCAGGCAGTTGGTGGTAAACAGCACCGGCGCGGGAAGCGCCGCAAATTCCTTCTGCTGGTTCTGCCACGCCGTGCCGAAATTGCCCTTGAGATGGGCATACTTTTTCAGTTCCGGGTAGCCGTGGGCGGGGAGCATTTCACCGTGGGTGTAGATGTTGATACCCTTGCCATCGGTCTGCTCCAGCAGCAGCTTCAGGTCGTGGAGGTCATGGCCGGAGATGACGATAAACGGTCCCTTCTCCACGGTCAGCGGAACGGTGACAGGGGCGGGTGTGCCATAGCTTTCGGTATTCGCCTTATCAAGGAGCGCCATACACTTGAGATTCTTCTCGCCGACCTCCATCACAATGGGCAGCAGCTCGTCCATGCCCCAGTCCTCGCCCACGGCAAACAGCGCCTTGGCCAGAAAGCGGTTCACTTCCTCGTCGGTATAGCCCAGCACCATGGCGTGATGGGCATAGGCCGCCATGCCGCGCACGCCAAAGAGAATCAGGGATTTGAGACTGCGGATATCCTCCTGCGCGCCCCAGAGCTTCTCCATATCGTAATCGTCGGTTCGGCCGCAGGCGGATGCGCAGACTGCGCAGTCAGGAACGAGTCTCGCCTTTTCTCCATGCACCCGGTCGATCAGAGCGCGGATGGTTTCTTCATTAAAATTCACATTGGTAACGGTGGTGAACAACCCCTCGATCATCAGCCGCCATGTATCCCCGTTCACATCCGGGGCGTTATCGGTGGCACGCGCCAGCCCCACCAGTGCGCCGGTCAGCTCGTCCTGAAGCTTCGCCACATCGGCGGTCTTGCCGCATACCCCCGCTTTTCCCGTGCAGCCGGTACAGAGCGCCGTCTGCTCACATTGAAAACAGAACATTTTGTTGTCCATTGAAAATCCTCCTATTTTTGGTGGCTTGCCTTTTCATGCGCATTATACTATAATGGAATCAACAAGTCGGTTGAATTTTCAACAGAAGAGGGTTTTTATGAAAGATTATTTATCTGTGATCCGGTCTTCTCAGCTCTTTTCCGGCGTTTCGGAAGAGGAGGTTATTGCCATGCTCTCCTGCCTCAAGGCAGAACGGAAGGACTTCCCGAAGGATGCTTTCCTGCTGCGCGCCGGAGATACGGCGGAATCCATTGGTCTTGTGCTGTCGGGAAGCGTTCTGGTCATACAGGAGGATATCTGGGGAAACCGCAATATTCTTTCCAAAGCGGGGCCGGGGCAGACCTTTGCCGCCGCGTTCGCCTGCGCCCCCGGCTCCCGGCTGAATGTGAGTGTGGTAGCCGAAACCCCCGTTACCGCAATGTTTCTGAACGTAAAGCGTATTCTGACCGTCTGCCCCTCCGCCTGTACGCATCACAGCCGGATCATCCGCAACCTGCTGGGCGAGCTTGCCGGGAAAAACCTGCGTTTCAGCGAAAAGCTCACGCACATGGGACAGCGTACCACCCGGGCGAAGCTCATGTCCTATTTTTCCGCCGAAGCCCAGCGTTTGGGGAAATATGAATTTGACATACCCTTTTCGAGGCAGCAGCTTGCAGATTACCTTGGGGTCGAGCGCAGCGGGCTGTCGCTGGAACTTGGGAAAATGCGCGGCGAGGGGCTCCTTGACTTTCATAAAAGTCATTTTGTTCTGAAGGTGTAATGCCCAAAAATGCAAAGGGGGCTGTCTCGTTAATTGGCGGGGCGCATTAGACAGTTAACAGACACAGTGGATGATCTGCTGCACCGGTTCTTGTATAATTTATCCCTTGCCTCTCCCTCTGGGATAGGTGGCCGAGCGCAGTGAGGACGGAGAGGGTAAACAAGGTTGCAAAACCCTCTCATACTGAACTCCAATTAGGGTCTATCTGGAAACCGGAAATATGACCAACAGCGAGGGATTTTTCGCCTGCTGAAGCCATTTTTCCGCAGGAA
>ERZ1026933.623-NODE-623-length-12501-cov-15.758477_pt1 | contig 12501 bp, 10 predicted proteins | sample MGYA00519252_ERZ1026933 | MGnify/ENA primary metagenome ERZ1026933 (study PRJEB26926, sample SAMN06164828) | human gut metagenome | biome: ENVO:00009003; feature: ENVO:2100002; material: ENVO:00002003 | host: Homo sapiens | place: USA | collected 2012 ... | reverse complement strand
ATCCACAGACTTTGAATGACAGAGTTCTTGAGGCTATTGGCAGAAAGCACACAACTGCACAGTTTTTTGACAGCTTTTACCTTGCAAGAAAAGTTGGTTTTGATTCTATAAATACTGATATAATCGCAGGTCTGCCAACAGACACAGTGGAGAGCTTTGAGAATACCATTGATAAGCTTATCGAGCTTGCTCCTGAGAATATCACTGTACACACACTTTCCATAAAGCGTGCGGCTAGGCTAAATCACAGCGGTGACAGGGAAGTGCTGAAAAATCCAGCCGATAAAATGGTAGAGTATGCCACAAAAAGACTTCTTGAAAGCGGCTATCTGCCTTATTATCTCTACAGACAGAAGAATATGCTTGAAAATCTTGAAAATATAGGCTGGACAAAGCAGGGTCACGAGAGTTTGTATAATATCTATATAATGGAAGAGGTTCAGACCATACTTGCAATGGGTGCAGGTGGCTCGACAAAGCTTGTTGACAAAGAGGGCGGACGTTTGGAGCGTGTGTTCAATTACAAATTTCCGCTGGAATACAATAAGCATTTTGAGCTTATGCTTAAGCGAAAAAATGAGATAGAGGAATTTTATGCTAAAGAAAAATGAGATTATCAGGCTTGAAATAAGCGGTATGACAAATGATGGCAACGGAGTAGGAAAGCACGAGGGCATTGCTGTTTTCGTGCCTTTTACTGTTATTGGCGACGTTATCGAATGCAGGATAGTCAAGGTCTGCAAAACGTATTGCTATGGCATTATCGAAAATATTGTAAGTGGTTCGGTTGAAAGAACGAAGAACGATTGCCCTGTTTATTCAAGGTGTGGCGGTTGTTGTTTTCGTCACATGAGCTATGAGGAAGAATGCCGTGTAAAAGAGCAGTTCATAAAGGATTCATTTGAGCGTATTGGTAAGCTTTATCCTGAATATGACAGTTTTGAGGGCTGTAAACAGCTTGTTGGCTATCGCAACAAGGCGCAGTACCCTGTAGCAGAGCAGGACGGTAGGGCAGTTTGCGGATTCTATTCAAGGCGTTCTCACCGTGTATGCGATCACACTGATTGTGCATTACAGCCTGCTGTATTCAAGGCAATAGCCGATGAAATAATGGCATATGTGAACAAGCGTAAGATAAAGGCATACAACGAGGAAACGGGAAGCGGTCTGCTCAGGCATATTTATCTCAGGCGTGGCGAACACTCAGGTGAGATAATGGTTTGTCTTGTTATTACCGACCTTAAAAAGCGTGGCGTATTTGATGTGCTTGTGGGTGAGCTTTGCAAAAAATATGCTGATATAAAGAGTATAGTTTTCAATGAGAATAGCCGAAAGACTAACTGTATACTCGGACAGAAGCTTGTTACTGCGTATGGAAGCGACACGATACACGATACCATGTGTGGCAATGATATAGAGATATCACCGCTGTCATTTTATCAGGTAAATACAATTCAGGCGGAGCGGCTTTATGAAATTGCCGCAGATTATGCTCAGCTGACAGGAAAGAAAACTCTTCTTGATCTTTACTGTGGCGCAGGAACGATTGGTTTGTCAATGAGCAAAAAGGTGAAAAAGCTCATAGGTGTTGAGATAATAGAGTCTGCAATAGACAATGCAAAACGAAATGCCGCAGCAAACAATGTCACAAATGCGGAATTTATATGTGGTGACGCAGGAAAGATAGCAGAGATACTTTACAGCCGTGGCGAACGACCAGATGTGATAATAGCTGACCCTGCAAGAAAGGGCTGCACTAGGGACGCACTGGAGTACATGGCAAAAATGTCCCCTGACAGGATAGTTATGATATCCTGCAATCACGCTACTGCTGCTAGGGACTGTGCTGTGCTGGAAGAGTTGGGGTATAAGACGGTCAAGGTCAAGGGCGTGGATCTGTTTGGGAGGACGGGGCATGTGGAGACGGTTTGTTTGATGTCAAGAAAAGATAAATAAGGGCTGAAAAGCGGCGTATTTCCGGGCTTTTTCGGAGGTTTGGATTTGAAGTCAGACTTCTGAAAAAGCTCGTTTTCTTATATGGAAACATATCTACTGCCAAATGTATGTCAGGTTGTAACCTCGAATTAGATGTCACAATTTGAGACAGTGGATTAGATGTCAGGCATTTTGGGATGATTTTTGGAAAATGAAAAAGGGTGACAACCAATCCTGCAGGACTGACTCCTATTGAAATCGCTCAGGGAGTAACCTATAAAGAGGCAAAATTGACACTTCTTTGCCAAAAGTTGTATCAGCATCAATTTTCCAAAGAGGATATTACAACTGAGTTCAGGAGTATTATGCTTCCATGCCAAAAGTATATCCCGATTTCAATGGAGGCTGGCAACCACATATTGTTTTTGTAGGTGAAATTATAGAGGTTAGGGATGAACGATAAATTGGGATTTAGAGGATGTGAATGAGCAGCATGAAGAAAACAAAAGAAGGAATTAATTTAAAAAAACTCCTTAGGCTGAAGAATACAGGCAGTATCTTTGTGATTGCGGGGCTTTTGACGATTTTTGTAATAGCGTTGTACACATTTATTCTGCAAAGTTCTTACACTAAGACCGCCCTTGAAACAGAAATCACACGTGACACAGCGAGTGCAGATGCAGTACACAAACTCGTGGATGGAAGAATTGGCAAAGAAGATTTTGATCAAATCAAAGATCAATCTGATGAAAATAATCAATTATATAAGGATATTTCTTCATATTTCAATGAAATCAGAACACTGAATTCTACTCGATATATTTACACCGCTACAAAAAATGAAGAAGGAAAACTCGTTTATGTGGTAGACGGTTTGGATTCAGATGCGGATGATGTAAGACACCCTGGAGATTATATTGAGGAAGAAATGGTTCCGTATATTGATAGGGCTATTTCTGGGGAGATTGTGTACTCTCAGGATATCATTGATACAACATGGGGTCCGATTTTTACGGCTTGTTATCCTGTAAGAGCAAATCATGATGGGACAGGAGAAATCATTGGCGCATTTTGCATTGAAATGGATATGCAATCAGCTTATGGAATGGTTGAAGAGACGAATCATATTTCCATCATCTGCGGTTTAGTCGCAGGAGCTGTATTGCTTTTAATTTGTCTATATACCTATTATGTTTACCAGAAAAGCAAGGCAGAAGAGCAAAAACAAAAAAAATTATTAATGACCGCCGCTGAAGAAGCAGATGCTGCCAATAAAGCAAAATCTGCGTTTTTGCTTAGTATTAGCCATGACATCAGAACGCCGATGAATGCCATTATTGGATTTACAAACATTGCGCTTCACCAGAACACGGTTTCAGATATTCATGATAGCTTGGAGAAAGTTCAAAAAAGTTCGAATCATCTTCTCTCTTTGTTGAATGACGTTCTGGATTTTACTCGCATTGAAAGTGGAAAAGTTACTATTTCGCCCGAGCCGGTGGACATTACTCAATTGACGGATAACGTCCAGGCGATCATGAATGGACTTATTTATAATCGAGATCTTAAGTTTGAAGTACATCGAGAAATCCCAAAGAACCCATATGTCCTTGCGGATGTTGTGCGTATCCGGGAAGTTTTGGTGAATCTTCTTGGCAATGCTGTGAAATTCACAAAGGACGGCGGAAAGATTACTTTGGATATCAGCAGTTACCCAGGAGCAGATGAGAAACATATCATAACTCGTTATGTTGTTCGAGATAACGGTATTGGCATGAGCGAAGAGTTCCAGAAAAAATTATTCGATCCGTTTTCACAAGAAGATGATGCTAATGCCAGAACTCAATATAAGGGAACCGGTCTTGGTATGGCCATCACAAAAAAATATGTGGATATGATGGGCGGTTCGATCGCTGTTGAGAGCAAAAAAGGTGTAGGTTCTACATTCACAGTGGAGATCCCACTGGAGTTGTCAGAACAGGTTATTCAATCAGAACAAAAACAACATCTACATAGAGATTTGACGGGTATTCATGTTCTTATGGCTGAGGATAATGATCTAAATGCTGAACTTGCTACGATGATACTGGAAGATGCTGGCACGACCGTAACACGCGCATCAGACGGAAAAGAAGTTGTGGATTTGTTTAAAAATCATCCACGAGGCACATACGATCTTATTTTGATGGATATTATGATGCCAAACATGGATGGACACCAAGCAGCAAAAGCTATTCGAGCCTTGGGTATAGAGCGGCCCGATGCAGTTACGATTCCAATTATAGCTTTGTCTGCAAATGCTTTTATAGATGATATTCAGGAATCCCTGGATTCAGGCATGAATGACCATATTTCCAAGCCGATTAACATGGAGGAATTAATCGATACTATCACTAAATACATTAAACACGATTAGGAAAACAAAGAAGTTAATTCTGATTTACCTGTACCTTTTCAAAATCTTCTCTGCTGATTATGGAAGATCTGGAACAAAATGCGTGCTACTGATCCTGAATATGCACTTGCGATGAAAAATGCTGATATCGCTAAGGTTTGGCTGCTTGAAAATCTCTTCTAGCTGCAGGCTGATGAGATTGCAATTCAGACGTGTTTGGTAATGTAGCCATTCCTTATTTCTGATCAAAAATCAACAAAACTCGTTTGGTTTAGTTTTAGCCAAACGAGTTTTGTTTTTTACTCCCTGAGATTTTCTTTGAGTTTTACTTTTCGATATTCTTTTGGTGACATACCAATGTATTTATGAAACAGTCTGCTGAAATAAAGCGAATTGGTGTATCCAACCATATTTGCAATTTCAGTAATGGTGTAGTCCGTATTTTCTAACAAATTTTGTGCGTTGGAGATTCGCAGCTTTAAGATATATTGCAGCGGACTGGAACCTGTGATTTCTTTAAAGCACTGAATAAACCAACAGTTGCTAAGCCCTCTGGATTCGGAGTACTCCTCAATGCTGATTTCTGTGTTGTAATTCTTACGAAAATAGTGCATCGCAAAAGCAACTTCTTTTTCACTGGTGCTGCTGAATTTCTTTGCACTCATGATTGCACGGCTTATCAAAACAAAAATATTTCGCAGCTGCAAAGAAATCAACTCATCATACCGTGGTCTGCAAAGCTGTAATTCCTGAATCATCTGACCAAATAACCACTGATAATCGGGAGATGTTCCAATATAGAGAATATTATTTTTCAGGTTGATATTGTAATACTTTAAATTTCTTCTACTTCATTTCCGGTAAAATGCACCCAATAAACATCTGTTTGATCTGCACGATAATAAACATATTCCTGTGGTTGATCCGGCAAATATATAATAATATTTCCGGCTGAAACCGTTTTTTCTTCTCCATGAATGAAAAAATGTCCTTTTCCGGAGGCAATATATAAAAGCTGATAATCTTTTCTTCCCTTCGGACGATGTGTTACTACTTCAGAACGATTTTTCACACGATAATTTCCACAGCTTGTTACAATCAAAGGTTTCGTATTATCCACTACAGTAGATGTAGAGTTGTTCAAATAGGCAACATTCATAAACATAAAAAGCACCTCCTTGATTCTATAACTATAGTATATCACACCTGAGCACTGATTACAAGAAAAATCCTAAACTTTGTGCATATATTTTATAACTTTGTGTATTTTTTAAGCCGTTTTGTGTGATATAATAGAGTTAAGAAATGAGAGGAAAGAATTAAAAAAAGACGTCTTTCATTGTAATTCCATGTTGAATTCAGTAAAAATTCTTTATGCTCAAAAAAATAATCATCTATTCTGACGATGGCATTATTTCGTTTTTGCAAGATGAAAAGCAGTTCGTATCATTCGTTATGGAAAAATTCTGTCCATGTGGGCATACAAACAATGAAAGGAGCTCTATTATGAGCAAAGAAAAAACATACTTAAAGTGGTATAACAAAGTCGGTTATGGTTCCGGCGATGTTGCAGGGAACGTTGTCTATGCATTGCTGACATCATTCGTAATGATCTATCTTACCGACACGATTGGATTAAACGCAGGTGTTATTGGCGTTCTCATTGCTGTATCGAAGATTTTTGATGGAATAACAGACATCATTTTTGGTACGTTGATTGATAAGACACATACGAAAATGGGCAAGGCAAAACCGTGGATGCTTTATGGTTTTATCGGCTGTGCAATTACCTTGATTGGTGTATTTGCAATCCCGATGAACATGGATAATTTTGCTCAGTACGCATGGTTCTTTATCTGCTACACACTTCTTAACAGTGTATTTTATACGGCAAACAACATCGCATATTCTGCTCTGACCGCTCTTGTTACAAAGAACAGCAAGGAAAGAGTTCAGATGGGTTCTTATCGCTTTATCTTTGCATTTGGAACAAGCCTCCTGATTCAGGCTGTTACATTCCAATTTGTTGAAGCAATGGGCGGTGGTGCAAATGGCTGGAGAACAGTCGCAATTATTTATGCGGTTATCGGTCTTATTGTAAATACAATTTCCGCTCTTTCTGTAAAGGAACTTTCTGATGAGGAACTTGCAGACAGTGAAACAAAAACAGAAGAAACCAAATACAGTTTTGGAGAAGCATTCAAAATTCTCGTACACAACAAATATTATGTGATGATCACAGTAACATACATTTTGCAGCAGTTTTATGGTGCGATGATCGGTGTTGGAACATACTATGCAAAATATGTTCTCGCAGATGAGAATATGTTCGGCACGTTTGCGTGGTTTATCAATATTCCTTTGATTATCGCCTTGATCTTCACTCCTACCATCGTACAAAAATGGAACGGAATGTATAAGCTGAACAAATACAGCTACATGGTAGCAACAGTTGGCAGACTTCTGGTAGCAGTTGCCGGATACATGGGAAACATTCCGCTGATGCTTGCATTTACAGCACTTGCAGCACTCGGTCAAGGTCCATGGCAAGGTGATATGAATGCAGTCATCGCATCATGCTCTGAATATAGCTGGCTTACCAAACACAAGCACGTTGATGGAATCATGTACTCCTGCACATCACTTGGTGTAAAAATTGGTGGTGGACTTGGAACAGCAATTGTCGGTCTTTTGCTCGACTTTAGCGGATTCAAGGGCACTTTGACAGTACAGCCTGATTCGGCTATCAATATGCTTCACATTATGTATCTGATCGTTCCGTTTGCACTGGATCTGATCATCACATTTATTCTTTCTAAGATGAATGTTGAAAAGGCAAATACGGAAATCAAAGAAAAACTTGGAATATCCGAAAATGAAGTTGTGATGGAATCACAGAACTAAAATGGAGGGAACAATATGAAATATACACTCGACTGGCTGACCGATCCGGAAGTGTTTGCAGTCAACAGAATCGCAGCACATTCCGATCACAGAATCTATGCAAACCATTTGGAAGCCGATGCAGACAATTCCTCTCTGATTCAGAATCTGAACGGCACATGGAAATTTGCGTGGGCAAAGAATCCATCTGAATGGCAGCAAAAGTTCTATGAAGAAAGCGACAGCACTGACAATTTTGACAACATTCAGGTTCCGGGACACATGGAATTGCAGGGATACAGCAAACCGCAGTACGTCAATACCATTTATCCTTGGGAGGGACAGGAGCATCTCCGTCCGCCGTTTATCTCTGAAAAGGACAACCCTGTCGGCAGCTATGTCAGATATTTTGACTTGAACGATGCTCTGAAAAACAAGCGTGTATTCATTTCTTTTCAGGGTGTGGAAACTGCTATGTATGTCTGGCTGAACGGCGAATTTATCGGCTATAGCGAAGATTCTTTTACACCGTCTGAATTTGAACTGACACCATATATTCGTGAAAAGGACAACAAACTTGCTGTTGCAGTGTTCAAGAGAAGTTCTGCAAGCTGGCTGGAAGATCAGGATTTCTGGAGATTCTCCGGCATTTTCCGTGACGTATTCCTTTATGCGGCACCGTCTGCCCATGTTCGTGATATGAGAGTGATTGCAGATTATGACGGTACAAACGGTATCTTCTCTGCAACGCTGGATATTGCGGGCAAGTGTTCTGTGAGATCGATCTTGACAGATGAAAACGGAACGGTCATTGCACAATCCAATGAAAAGGAATCCGTAAACTGGACAATTGAAAATAGCAAGCCTTGGAGTGCCGAAATACCGAATCTCTACACGTTTACAGTGATTCTGACAGACGAAGACGGAAATGAAATCGAGGTCAGCAGAACCAAGGTTGGATTCCGCCGATTTGAACTGAAAAACGGAATCATGTGTTTAAACGGAAAACGTATCATTTTCAAGGGTATCAATCGACACGAATTTGATGCGAAAACAGGCAGAGCGATCACAAAGGAAGATATGCTGTTTGATATCCAGTTCATGAAGAAAAACAATATCAATGCAGTTCGTACCTGTCATTATCCGAACAATTCTCTTTGGTATCAGCTTTGTGATGCATATGGCATTTATCTGATTGATGAAACCAATCTGGAAACACACGGTACATGGCAGAAGCTTGGTGCAACAGATCCGTCTTGGAATGTACCGGGTTCACTTCCGGAATGGAAAGAAGCTGTGTTGGACAGAGCGAAATCGATGTATGAACGGGACAAGAATCACGCAAGTGTTCTCATCTGGTCTTGCGGAAACGAATCCTACTGCGGAGAAGATATTGCTGCGATGTCGGAATATTTCAGAAGCGTAGACCCGACAAGACTGGTGCACTATGAGGGTGTTACAAGAGTTCCGAATCATCAGTATGATTCTATCACGGATATGGAAAGCCGTATGTACGCAAAACCGCAGGAAGTGGAAGAATATCTGAAGCAGAATACAGGCGGACCGTATATCAGTTGTGAGTATATGCACGCTATGGGCAATTCTCTTGGCGGTTTGAGCCTTTACACTGACCTTGAGGACAAATATGAGGCTTATCAGGGTGGTTTCATCTGGGACTACATCGATCAGGCAATCAAAACCAAAAATGACGACGGGAAAACGGTTCTGGCTTATGGCGGAGATTTTGAGGACAGACCAAGCGATTACGGATTCTGCACCAACGGTGTGGTCTATGCCAATCGCACCTATTCTCCAAAGGTTCAGGAAATGAAGGCTCTTTACTCCAACATCAGAATGTCCATTCAAAACGGAATGCTTACCGTAGAAAACCGAAATCTCTTTGCAGATACAAACAACTTGTCCTTTGTTGTACGATTGGAAAAGAACGGCGTTGTTCTGAAATCCGATACATTTTTTCTGAATGTTCCTGCCGGAGAAAGTAAGACACAGAAACTGACACTTCACAAAATAGACAGTGCAGGAGAATATGTTTATCATGTTTCCGCCGTTACCGCAGATCAGACACTATGGGCAGATGCAGGGCACGAAATTGCCTTTGCACAGGAAGTGTTTGAAGTGAAAGATAATCAGATTCCGGAAACCACATTGCAAAAACCAACGATTGTATACGGCGATGTTATCATTGGCGTTCACGGAGAAAACTTCTCCATGATGTTCGACAAAAAAGAGGGCGGCATCAGTTCTCTGAAATACAATGATTTTGAATATATCACACGCACACCAAAGGTCAGCTTCTGGAGAGCAATGACGGACAATGACACCGGTGCTTCCGAGCCGTACAATCTTGCACAGTGGTATTCCGCGGGCAAATTTGCAAAGTATAAAACCGTTTCATGGCTGGAACAGGAAGATGCTTTGAAAATCACATTCACATATCAGGCTGCCTGTGTTCCGACTTTTGAGTTTACCGTAACCTATACCGCACACTTTGACGGAAAGCTGGGCGTAAGTGTAAATTATGCAGGAGTAAGCGGTATGTCCGATATGCCGATTCTTGCATTGGACTTCAAGATGAAAAAACAGCTTTGCAATTTTCAGTATTACGGACTCGGTCCTGATGAAAATTACAGCGACCGATGCAAAGGAGCAAGACTGGGATTGTGGAAATCTACGGCAAAAGAAAATCTTTCCGGTTATCTCAATCCGCAGGAATGCGGCAATCGTACCGGTGTAAGAACGCTCTCTGTCCATGATGATATGCAGCATGGTCTGACGTTCCAAAAGGCATCTGCTCCGTTTGAAATGAGCGTACTGCCATACAGTGCCTATGAACTCGAAAACGCAATGCATCTGGATGAACTTCCAAGTGTTCGCTACACATGGGTCAGAATCGCTGCAAAGCAAATGGGTGTCGGCGGCGATGATTCCTGGGGTGCACCGGTGCATGAGGAGTACAGGATCCATGCAGATCAGCCGATGAAATTGGAATTTGTAATTATGCCCTTAAGATCGTAAGAAGAAAGGAAAGCAATGAAAATACAGGATTTTCAAGACAATGTTACTTGTGGTGGATTTGATAATATCTTCGCAAATATTTATAAGCCACAGGATATAGAAAGTCAGAAATCACGATATATGAGTGCTGTGGAGAAATTCACAGCACTGTATCCGAATAGAAATGATATACACGTTTATTCTGCTCCGGGTAGAACAGAAATCGGCGGTAATCATACCGATCATCAACATGGCTGTGTCATTGCAGGAGCAGTTGACTTAGATGTTATCGGTGTTGCAGCATTTCATGATGAAAACATCATCAGAATTAAATCAGAGGGATACGATGAATTTGCAGTTTCACTGGACGATTTGGATGTTCATATCGGTGAAAAAGGTTCTTCTGAAATTGTCAGAGGGATTGCAGCTCGCTTTAAGGATTTAGGTGTAGAAATTTCCGGATTTGATATGTATACAACTTCAACCGAACAGATAGATGCAGTGATTCACTTTGCAGCATATTCTGGTTTTGTCAATATCACTTGACATTACTATAAACCGTTCTAAGCCAGAGAAAGATCCTCGTGATATTGCTGCTGCTAAATTGCAAAAAAAATCAGCCTATCCTCAATGTCAGCTTTGTGTTGAAAATATGGGATTCGCAGGTCATCAGACACACCCTGCAAGACAAAATCTTCGTCCGGTAAAGTTGAATATCAACAGCCAAGATTGGTTCATGCAGTATTCTCCTTATGGATATTATAATGAACACTGCATCGTCTTTAATCAACAGCATATTCCTATGACAATCAATGCACAGGTATTCAATAAACTGTTTGATTTTGTTGAGCAATTTCCACACCATTTTATCGGTTCAAATGCAGACCTTCCTATTGTAGGCGGTTCAATTCTAACGCATGAACACTTTCAAGGCGGCAATTATAATTTTGCAATGGCAAAAGCACCGATTGAAAGAACATTTCTTTTGAAAAATTATATGAATGTTAGTGCAGGCATTATAAAATGGCCGATGTCTGTGATACGTCTTTCTTCAAAAAACAGGACGGCTTTGGCAGCTGCATGTGCTGATATTTTATCAAAATGGAGAACATATACGGATGAAGTGGTTGGAATTTTTGCAGAAACAGACGGAATTCTGCATAATACAATTACGCCAATTGCAAGAGCAACTTCTTCTGGATTTGAATGCGACTTGGTATTGAGAAACAATATTACAACGAAAGAAAGACCGTTAGGTGTGTTCCATCCGAATCCTACCTTACATCATATCAAAAAAGAAAACATCGGATTGATTGAAGTGATGGGACTTGCTGTTCTTCCGGCGCGTTTAGCAGATGAACTGACACTTTTAAAAGATGCAATGTTGTCCGGCAAAGAGATTGCTACAGATGATAAAATTGCATCTCATGCAATTTGGGCAAGTGAAATTCTAAAAAAATATTCTGATTTTAACGCTGATAATGCAATGGATATTATTTGTTATGAAGTCGGCAGAGTTTTTGAACAGGTACTTGAAGATGCCGGAGTATTTAAGATAGATAAACAAGGAAAAGAAGCATTTGCAAGATTTGTAGAACAATTAGGTTGATTTGGAATATACGAAAATGAGCTATTGCATTATGTGCAGTAGCTCATTTTTAATTTAATTCAATTATTCAAGGCTGAGAATTTATTTCAGCACATCATCCAGTGGAATCCAATTATCTCCTGACATATCTTCAGTGTAGATTGTATTATTTATGTACAATTCCTCATCAATGTCACGCACAAAGCCCCAATGAAGGTTGTACTTCTTTGCGTATTCCTTAAATGCATTAAACTTATTTTCGACCTGACGGTCAATATTTTTTGTGTGACCAGCCTGCATACCACCTTTAGTTTCGACAATCCAAATATTTCCGTCAGTAGTCTTAATGATGTAATCAGGATAAAAGAGCCACTGCTTTCTGATACCATTCACATAGACGATAGAAAGATACTGTTTACCAGAGTCACCATTTTTGTAAACCCATTCTACACTATAAAAGGATATGTGCGTTATCTGAATTGTAGGTTTGTCAATCATATTGGACACTATTATTAAGAAATTCGATAGGCGAAAACCATTTGAGGGGACGCATAGGACGGTTGTTTGTTCGACTTAAACGTGCAGCTAGCTGCACGTTTAAGTCGTCGCAGGAATAAAACCTATGGCACGAATAGAATTTGTTGTGATCTTCTCGGTGACTGCGCTCTACTTTGCCATTGTGCCT
>ERZ1026933.622-NODE-622-length-12512-cov-5.557839_pt1 | contig 12512 bp, 9 predicted proteins | sample MGYA00519252_ERZ1026933 | MGnify/ENA primary metagenome ERZ1026933 (study PRJEB26926, sample SAMN06164828) | human gut metagenome | biome: ENVO:00009003; feature: ENVO:2100002; material: ENVO:00002003 | host: Homo sapiens | place: USA | collected 2012 ... | reverse complement strand
TTGTGATTTATAAGGAAAGAAATCACAAAACAAGTCTCATATGAACTCCTTGCCCGAAGGGCAATTAAAATCTTTTCTAAAGATTTTAATTGGAGTTCAGTATGAGTTGGTAAAAGCCCCGAAAGCTTCGGCTTTCGGGGCTTTTTGCATCGTACTGAATGAAAATTGTGAGGGGAAATCAGCCGCAGAGTCTGGCCTGTTCCGCCGCAACACCGGCTTCACAGCTGCGCATGGCGAGGATTGTCTTTTCCATCAGTTCCTCCAGCGTCCAGCCAAGACGGTCAGCGCCGGTCTGGATCACGTCTCGAGAGCATCCGGCGGCGAACTTCTTGTCCTTGTATTTCTTTTTCAGACTGCTGACCTCCATGTCCATAACGCTCTTGCTGGGGCGCATCCGGGCGGCTGCGCCGATCAGGCCGGTCAGCTCGTCGGCGGCAAAGAGAATCTTCTCCATTTTGTGAGTCGGCTCCACGTCACAGCACAGGCCGTAGCCGTGGGAGCAAATGGCGTGAACCATCTCCGGACTGGCATTGATCTCAGCCAGCAGCTCCGGCGCCTTGACGCAGTGCTGCTCGGGGTAGCGTTCAAAGTCCACATCATGCAGAAGGCCGCACAGACCCCAGAAGTCCGCGTCTTCGCCCTCCTGATGGACGAACCAGCGCATGACGCCCTCAACGGTCAGGGCGTGGAGAATGTGAAACGGCTCCTGATTGTATTTTTGCAGCAGGGCAAGCGCCTGCTCCCGTGTTACTTCCATAAAAATACCTCCTGTAAGAAGTTTGCAACCATTCTACGACTGCCGGGGATATTTGTCAATGAAAAAAGCGATTAAATTTCCATGAAGGAAGCCCCGGCTTCGCTGATGCGAAGCCGGGGCAGTGGTTTTTACTTGGAATGCTTAGCTGGCTCTGATGACCAGATCCTTGCGGATATACTTGGTGTCGCCGTCGGTCATGGGCATGGCCTCCACCGTGGCGTCATACCATTCCTGCGTGTCGGTGTTGCGCAGCTCGGTTTCGATCTGGTAGTCGCGGTAGGTGGTATCGCTCTTGCCAACGAAGTACATGACATGGTAGCCGTACTGGGACTCGATGATGCCGGTGTTGCCGGTCTGGCGGCTTTCGTCGAAGCACCAGTCGTTGAAGCTGGACACCATCTGGCCGGGGTAGACGTTCTCGTACAGGCCGCCGGTGGTGCCGTCGCCGTCGTCGGACTTCTCGTTGGCCAGAGCAGCGAAGGAATCCTCGGTGGCGTCGCCGGACATCCACTCGTCCAGAATTTCCTCGGCCTTCTGCTTGGCAGCTTCCTTCTCCTCGTCGGAGTAGGTTGTGGTACCGGTGGTGGAATCGGTGGTGCCGCCCTCAAACTTGATCAGAATGTGGCGCACGTTCACCAGCGGGAAGGTGTTGTCGTTGGAACCGGTGAAGAACACGGCATAGTAGCCCTGCGTGGTCGTGGTTTCCTTGCCGTCATCATCGGTAGAGGTGGAAGTATTGGCGATGACAGTCTTGTCGCCTTCCTTGCGGGCGCTGTCGATGACCCAGTCTCTGATGGTGGTGGAGACGGAGGAATACTGCTGGTCGGTGTAGGCGGTGCTGGAAGCCTCGGTGTCCCGGTTGACATCCAGAGCGGCGATGGCGGCGTCAAAGTCCTCGACGGTGGCGACATCCTCGCCGATCAGGGAATCAGCGGCTTCCTTGGCGGCCTTCACGGCCTCATCGCTGTCCGCGTCAACCTCATCCGTCTGGAACTTGCTGGCGGCGAGGTAGTAGGTGTTGTAGGTGAAGGAGGAATACTTCTCGTAGTTCTCGCTCTCAGCGGCGCGCAGGTCGGCGTCGGTGTAGGTCAGGGAAGACGAATAGCTGTTGCGGTAGGCACTGGCGAGGGCGTTGAGGGTAACGTACTGTCTGTAGCTTTCCTCCGTTGCGCCGTTGCCGTACTGGGCTTTCAGGAAGTCCTTGGTGCTGGAATAGCCGTACAGGTTGGCATAGAGCTTCATGTTGTTAATGGCGCTGTCGATATCGGCAAGATCGTCCTCGGACAGGGTGAAGCCTGCGGCCTCGGCGGCGTCTGCCAAGGCGTAGGTGCTGCGGGCGTTGTCCTTGGCGGTGTTCAGAAAATCGTCCGCCCAGGTCAGGCCGGTGTCATTGTTGATGACCTGCTCGTTCAGGGGCTTGGAGGTGTCCAGACCAAGCATGGCGGCGTAGCTGCCGTAGTTGGAGTTAAAGTTGTTGATGGCGCTCATATAGAAGTAGTTCAGCTCGGCATTGCTGATCTCGTGATCGCCCACGGTCAGTGCCACGGTGTTCCGCTCGTGGACACCGCTGTTAGTGATGCTTCTGGTGACGCCAATGGCGATCGCGAATACCACCATGACAGCCAGAACGACGACAAAAATGGTGGTGTAAAGCGTCAGTTTCTTTGCTTCCTTCTGCTCAGCGACCTGTTTTTCCGTCATTTTGGCGGTTTGCTGCTCATTGCGAAGCTTCTTCTTGCTGGATGCGCTCATGTAATCAAATCCTCTCATTTGTCCTTTTGGTCATAACGCGATTGGTTTTACGCACAGACCAGAGTATTATAATCTATTTTCCCGCCGGTTTCAAGGGGCAATCTGCTGAAGAAGACGGAATTAGAAAAAAATTTACAGAAAATCTGCACCGGCTGCCCTACAAGGGCGCGTATATGACCCGCAGGTGCGATAACCAAGGGTGAGAAAAACGTTGTTAAGCCGAAGGCGATCTGGTCAGAGTTTCCCCCAATAAAAAACACGGGGAGCCGAAGCTCCCCATGCACCCCGCTTTAGCCGTATCGCATCCAATTATGACCTGCACGAAAAGGCAGGTGGGATGCCGCTCCCGACCATTACTGCTCCCAGCGTCCACCATCCGTCGATGCGGGGGCGGGAGGTCTGCAAACAGGCCGGGAAGTCTAACGTCCCAATAAGAAAATGTGGGTCCAAAAGGACACGCTACGCACCAAGCAGGAGGAATACCGCGCTTATTCCGCGTCCTCCGAGTAAAGAGAATCCATGATCAGGTCGTACACGGCCTGCAATTCCGCCTCGTCCTCGATGGCGCAGAGGATCGGCTCTCCGTCTTCTTCGATGGATTTGAAAATGCTGACCTCCAGATCCAACGAATCGGAACCGTCGTCGGCGGGAATGACTGCCATATAGGTATTGCCGTTGTACTCCAGTGTGCTGAGTACCTCCAGCTCGTATTCGGTGCCTTCCTCATCCACGATGGTGATGAAATCAGAACCGTATTGGTCTGCCAAGGAAATCGCCCCCCGCTTTTGATGCCTATATTCTACCGCAGGGCGCGCGCAAAATCAAGAGGTCATTTTGTACAGAAACAGGGCGGCATTTTAGGACAGAAAATCTTCCAGAAACTGATTCAGTTCGTCCTCTGACCGGACGGGGATGCCTTTTTCCAGAGCCTCCCGGTCGGCATCGGGGAGGGAGGACACCTGACAGGGGAAAATCTGCTTCGGTTCGGAAGCGCCTTTGTCGAACAGCGCCAGATACCCCCGGAAGCACCCCAATGTGAGGTACAGAAGCAAAATAAGGCTTGCCGATTTTTTCAGCATATCATGCATTCCTCCTTTTGCTGCTAGTATTTCCCACAATTAAAACTTTATTTATAAATTGGGGCTTTCGTTTTTTCATCCGGTATGGTATAATGATATGAGTAGTGTTATGCGAATATGACACTGGTTATAATGGATTTACCAGGCAGGCACGTCCTGCTTCTATTGGAGGTACCCTATGGCAAATGAAAAAAAGCCCAGGAGGCGCAAGAAGCTCCGGCAGGAGTGGAATCCCCACTGGTCGCTGAAACTGCTGTATATGATCTTCTCCGTGGCCGGTTCCGTGCTGAAAATTGCCGTCGGCGCGGCGGCGACGGTGCTTTTGATCGTGCTGATCTGCGGTACGGTCTTTGTCGGCACGCTGGGAGATTATTTGCAGGAGGATATTCTGACGGAGGCCGCCGACTGGTCTCTGGACGACTACGATCTGGAACAGACCTCCTTCATTTATTATGTGGACAACCACGGCGATATCCAGCTGCTGCAGCAGATTTATACCACCACCGACCGTCAGTGGGCGTCCATTGACGAGATTCCCGAAGACCTGATTCACGCCGCCGTGGCCATCGAGGATAAACGGTTCTACGAGCATCAGGGCGTGGACTGGATCACCACCATGAAAGCCTGCCTGAATATGTTCTTCGGCGGCGACGAGCAGTTCGGCGGCTCCACCATCACCCAGCAGTTCATCAAAAACCACACGGGTGAAAAGAGCGTTACCGTCCAGCGAAAGGTCATGGAGATTTTCCGGGCGCAGATTTTCGAGCGGGAATACGACAAAGACCTTATCATGGAGTATTACCTCAACGAGATTTATCTGGGGCGGGGCTGCTACGGCGTCAAGAGCGCCGCGGCGGAGTATTTCGGTAAGGAGCTGCGGAACCTGACCACCGCCGAGTGCGCCAGCCTCATCAGTATCACCAATAACCCGTCCCTGTTCAACCCCTATTCCGAGAGCGTATATATGTACAAGGGCGAGGAGCGGGACGGTGCCGGACGGAACCGCTACCGTCAGATGAACGTCCTGAGCGAGATGCTGGATCAGGGCTATCTGACCCAGGAGGAGTACGATGCGGCTGTGGCGCAGGAAATGGTGTTCAAAGAGGGCATCGCCGACGCCGACCGCTGGACGATCTGCGACAACTGCGGCTATGAGAACACCCGCAGCCACTTTACCGGCGAGGGGGATACCTGCTACTGCCCCCAGTGCGGCGAGCAGGTGGCCGTCAGCACCGACGCTTCTCAGCACATTTATTCATGGTTTGTGGACGCTGTCATTGTGGACTTTGCCAGCTATCTGGCAGATCAGGACGGCAAGGTCTGGGATGACTTAAGCACTAACGACCAGAGCATCTACCTCAACCGCATCCAGAAGGGCGGCTACCATATTTATACCACCTTGGACATGGACGTGCAGAAGCAGGTGGACGCGGTTTATACCGACCTGAGCAACATTCCCACCACCCGCAGCGAGCAGCAGCTCCAGTCCGCCATCGTGGTCATCAACAACGAGACGGGCGACGTGGTTGCTTTGTCCGGCGGCGTGGGGGAGAAGACGACTTTCCTTGCCTACAACAAGGCTACGCAGGCGAAGCTCCAGACCGGTTCTTCCCAGAAGCCCATTTCCGTTTACGCCCCGGCCTTTGAGTCCGGCGAGGTCACCCCGGCGTCGGTGATGAAAGACCTGCCCATGACCTATATCGACGGCAACAACTGGCCGAAGAACGATAACCGGCAGTACCAGTACGCGAGGACTGTCTATCAGGGCATTGTTTCCTCCGTCAACACCGTTTCTGCCCGGACGCTGGACACCATCGGCGCGGATTACGGCTACAGCTTCGCCAAATATAACTTTGGACAAAGCTCCCTGACCGACAATTACCCTCTGCCCAACGGGCAAAGCCTGTCCGACGTGGGTCTGGCGCCTTTGGCGCTGGGCGCACTGACGGTTGGTTCCACCGTGCGGGAAATGTCTGCCGCCTACGCGACCTTCGCCAACGATGGCGTTTACCGGGAGCCGAGACTGTTCACCAAGGTCTACGACAGCAATGGCCGGATCGTGGTGGACAATGAGCAGGAGTCCCGGAAGATCCTCAGCCAGAAGACTGTGGATTATATGAACTACTGCCTGTTCAACGCGGCGAACAACGGCACCGGCGGCGCGGCCATCTTTGCGGGACAGAACATCGCGGGCAAGACCGGCACCACGTCTTCCAACCGCGACCGGTGGTTCTGCGGCTATACCACCCACTACACCGCAGCCGTATGGTGCGGCTACGACATTCCCGAACAGATCTATCTCACCGGCAGCAGCGCCAACCCGGCGGCACGGCTGTGGAAGGCGGTCATGCAACCCATCCACGACGGCCTGCCCAGAGAGGGACTGTATAACGGCAACGCTTTCCACAGCGTTGGCGTGTGTCTGGATTCCGGCAAAAAGGCCACCGCGGCGTGCAGCGCCGATGTGCGCGGACTGGAGCGTGTGGTCTACGTGAACGTCTACGACGGCGACGAGCCGGAGGGAACCTGCGACAAGCACATTCAGGTGGACTATTGCGTCACCGGCGGCGGTGTGGCGACGGACTACTGCTATATGTTCAGCGACGCCCAGATCGAGTCCCGGTCTCTTGTGAAGCTGACGCAGGCCGAGGTGGACGAGATCAAGGCGGCGGACGGCTTCGGGCTGAACGATATTTACACCGCCAACTACTATGTATATCTCATCGATTCCGACGGCAACCCCGCTTCGTGGCACGGGTTTTACAACAACCTGAATAACGGCGTGGATGCCCCCTATATCATGTGTCCGCTGCACAACCAGAGCTCCTGGGAGGAGTATCAGCCCGGCGGTACGGAGGAAGACACCGCCGGCGGCTGGGACAACAGCTGGGACAACAGCTCGGACGGCGGCTGGCATGGCGGCTGGGACGGCTTCGTCGGCTGAGATAAGGAGAAAGAGGGAGGAGACCCAATGCTCTGGATTTCCGATGAATGGAAGGAATATGAGGTGCTGGACACCAGCGGCGGCGAGCGGCTGGAACGGTGGGGCAAGTTCATTCTGGTGCGCCCCGACCCACAGGTGATCTGGGATACGCCACGGACGGTACCCCAATGGAAGCGCTATGATGCCCGCTACGTCCGCTCCAATACCGGCGGCGGACACTGGACGGACAACAAGCTTCCCGAACGCTGGCAGATTCACTATAAGGACTACCTGACCTTTAACGTCAAGCCCATGAACTTCAAGCACACGGGCGTTTTCCCGGAACAGGCAGCGAACTGGGATTTCATCCGGGAGAAGGTGGCGGCGGCTTCCGCCCGCCGTCCTGTCCGGGTATTGAACCTGTTTGCCTATTCCGGCGGCGCGACACTGGCGGCGGCCGCCGGGGGAGCGGAGGTGTACCATGTGGACGCCTCCAAGGGCATGGTGGCATGGGCGAAGGAAAACGCCATGGCTTCCGGCCTTGCCGACCGGCCCATCCACTGGATCGTGGACGACTGCGGTAAATTTATCCAGCGTGAGATCCGCCGGGGACGGCGCTATGACGGCATTATCATGGACCCGCCCAGCTATGGCCGTGGGCCAAGCGGTGAGATCTGGAAGATGGAGACCAGCTTTTACCCCTTCTTACAGGAGACGGTGAAGCTGCTGTCCGACGACCCGCTGTTCGTCATCATCAATTCGTACACCACCGGGCTTGCGCCCTCCGCTGTGGCCTATGCTTCCGACGTGGTATTCGGGGCGGCGCATGGCGGCAAAACGGCTGCCGGTGAGCTGGGACTGCCGGTGAAGCAGTCCGGGCTGGTTCTTCCCTGCGGTGCCACCGGACGGTGGACGCCGTAACAAATAGGAGGATGCCTGATTTGAGCGACATAATTTCTGTAGAGCATCTGGCATACACGTACCCGGGCGTGGAGGACACGCCCGGTGTTCCCGTGTTTGCGGATTTGAATCTGACCATTGAAGAAGGCAGCTTTGTGGCCGTTCTCGGCACCAACGGCTGCGGAAAATCCACCCTTGCCAAGCATTTCAACGCCATTCTGCTGCCCTCCGGGGGAAAAGTCTACGTCTGCGGCATCGACACCGCCAATGAAGACAGACTCATCGCCATCCGCCGGAACGTTGGCATGGTTTTCCAGAACCCGGACAACCAGATCGTGGCGAATGTGGTGGAGGAGGACGTTGCTTTCGGCCCTGAGAATCTGGGCATTGCCAGCCCGGAAATTCGCCGCAGAGTGGACAGCGCCCTGAAACAGGTGGACATGTACGAGTACCGCACCCATGCGCCTCATTTGTTGTCCGGCGGACAGAAGCAGCGCATCGCCATTGCGGGCGTGATTGCCATGGAGCCGAAGTGCATCGTTCTGGATGAGCCCACCGCCATGCTTGACCCGAGAGGCCGCCGAGAGGTGATCGACACCATCGGACGGCTGAACCGGGAGAAGGGCATCACGGTGGTTCTGATCACCCACCACATGGACGAAGCGGCCAAGGCGCAGCGCGTCGTGGTGCTGGACAAGGGCAAGGTCGCGGCGGACGGCACACCGAAGGAGGTCTTCTCTCAGGTGGAGCTGCTGCACGACATCGGACTTGCCGCACCGGAGACGGTGGAGCTGTGCTGGGAGCTGAATCAGGAGGGCTTTGACCTTCCGCTGGATAAATTAGACCCGAAAGAATGCGCGCAGGCACTTTACGACATGGTGATGGCCTGACCCGCTGGGAGGTATTTTCTTGAAACCCATTCTGGAAGCGAAGAATCTCACTTATATTTACAGCGTCGGAACGCCCTTTGAGCATAAGGCGCTGGACGACATATCTTTTTCCGTGGAGCGGGGAGAGTTTATTGGCATCATCGGCCACACCGGCTCCGGAAAATCCACCCTGATGCAGCAGCTGAACGGACTGCTGAAGCCCACCTCCGGCACGGTGCTGCTGGACGGGCAGGACATCTGGTCGGACAAGAAGCTGACCCGGCAGGCGCGGTTCCGGGTAGGGCTGGTGTTCCAGTACCCGGAGTATCAGCTGTTTGAGGAAACCGTGTACAAGGACATTGCCTTCGGCCCCAAGAACATGGGACTCTCCCCGGAAGAGGTCGATCGTCGCGTCCGGGAAGCCGCCGGGTTCGTGGGGCTTACGGAGCAGCAGCTGGAGGTCTCACCCTTTGACCTTTCCGGCGGGCAGAAGCGCCGGGTGGCCATTGCGGGTGTGATTGCCATGGAGCCGGAAGTTCTCATTCTGGACGAACCCACCGCCGGCCTTGACCCCGTGGGACGCTCGGAAATTCTGGGCAATATTCAATCATACCGCAAGGCGAAGAACGCCACAATCATGATGGTCTCCCACTCCATGGAGGACGTGGCGCGGCTGACGGATCGCCTGCTGGTGATGAACGGCTCCAAGCTTGCCATGGACGCGCCGCCAGCCCAGGTGTTTACCCATGCCGAAGAGCTGACTCAAATGGGACTGAACATACCCCAGGTGACCCAGGTGTTTTTGGAGCTGAAAAAGCTGGGGCTGGACGTGAAGAACGTCTACACCATCGAGCAGGCCGCGGCGGAAATCAAGCGGCTCAAGGAGGGGAACCGCCATGCTTAAAGACATTACCCTCGGTCAGTATTTCCCGGGCAATTCCGTCATTCACCGCCTTGACCCAAGAACGAAGCTCATTGTTCTGGTCGTATACATGGTGACGCTTTTTGTTGCCTCCGGGTGGGTATCCTACGGCGTGCTGCTCCTGTTCCTGCTGACAGTAATCAAAATTTCCGCCATTCCGGGAAAATCCATCGTCCGGGGCATGAAGCCGCTGGTGATGATCCTTGTTTTCACCGGCGTGCTGAATCTGTTTTTTAACAAGGACGGCAGGGTGCTGGTGGATTTCTGGGGCATTACCATCACCACCGGCGGCGCGGAGCGTGCGGCCTTTATGCTGGTGCGTATTCTGATGCTGGTCACTGCGACCTTCCTGCTGACCTACACCACCTCGCCCATCTCCCTGACGGACGGGCTGGAAAGCCTGATGAATCCGCTGAAGGTCATCAAGGTGCCTGTCCATGAGCTTTCCATGATGATGTGCATTGCCCTGCGGTTCATCCCCACGCTGATCGAGGAAACGGATAAGATCATGTCCGCCCAGAAAGCCCGTGGTGCGGACTTTGAAAGCGGCAAGCTGATGGAGCGGGCAAAGGCGCTGATCCCCATTCTGGTGCCGCTGTTCATCAGCGCGTTCCGCCGTGCGGACGAGCTGGCGACCGCCATGGAGTGCCGCTGCTATCAGGGCGGCGAGGGGAGAACCAAGATGAAGCAGCTGCATTATCAGCGTAACGACTTTGCCGCGTTCGGCGCGGCGGCGCTGCTGACAGCGGCGGTCATTATTCTGAAAAAGTTTGGTATGTGAGAGAAATATGCGCAATATCGCCCTGTTTTTGACTTATCTCGGCACCCATTACCACGGCTGGCAGGTGCAGAAAAATCTGCCCACCGTAGCGGAGACCATGGAGAAGGCCGCCGCCATGGTGGTTGGGCATCCGGTGCATATGACGGGCTGCGGCCGGACGGACGCGGGCGTACACGCACGGGTGTACGTGGCGAATTTCCGCACGTCCTCCACCATCCCGGTGGAGCGGCTGCCCTATGCGCTGAATACCCACCTTCCCTGCGACATCGTGGTGACAAAAGCCTTTGAGGTTCATGAGAATTTCAACGCCATTGGCTCCTGCGCCCGGAAGGAATACACCTATCAGATTTACAATTCCCGGTTGAAAGACCCATTTTATGTCAACCGTGCGTGGTTTTACCCCCGGCATCTGGACGAGAACGTGATGCAGGCGGCGGCGAGCCAGTTCGTGGGCACCCACGATTTTGCCGCCGTAAGAAGCGTCGGCACGGATGTCAAATCCACCGTCCGCACTGTATACTATTACAATGTGGAGCGGCAGGGGGAGCTTGTCACCCTCAGGGTCTGCGCCAACGGTTTCCTTTACAACATGGCGCGGGCCATGGCGGGGACGGTAGTCTACGCCGCCGAGGGAAAGATACGCCCTGAGGAGATCGGCGAAATTCTGGTCTCCGGCAACCGCACTGCCGCCGGCCCGACAGTCCCGGCGGGAGGGCTGTACATGACCCGTCTGTGGTATGACGATGGAATCGAAAAGTTTGAGGTCGGAAGCGACGGAAACGTCTGATACGGGGCGTTATCGTTCATAATTTGTTTTACCTTTTTCAGACGCAATATGCTATACTGCACCGAAAAGGAGTGAGCGTTATGCAGCCAAAAATGTGCAGCAAATGTAAGAAAAATATCGCCGTGGTGTTTATTACCAAGGTTGAAAACGGCGTTACCATGAATGAAGGCTACTGCCTGAAATGTGCCCGGAGTCTGGGAATTCCCCAGATCGATCAGGCCGTGAAGCAGATGGGCATTTCCGACGAAGATCTGGATATGCTCAGCGACGAAATGAGCAGCATGTTCGGCCAGAAGGACGACAGCGACAGCTCTGACGACGATGAGATCGACAGCCAGACCGCCACGTTCCCGCTGCTGAACCAGCTTTTCGGCAATACCCCCGCGCCCCAGCCCCGTCCTTCCAGAAAGGAAGAAGGAGAGCCGAAGGAAAAGAAAAAGTCCAAGCGGCATAAATTTCTGGACAGCTATTGCATGGACTTGACCGGCCGGGCACGGGAGGGCAAGCTGGATAAGGTCATCGGCCGGGATGTGGAGACGGAACGGGTCATCCAGATCCTCAACCGCCGCCAGAAGAACAACCCCTGTCTCATCGGCGAACCCGGCGTGGGCAAAACCGCCATTGCCGAGGGACTTGCCCAGCGGATTGCGGCGGGGGATGTCCCCTACAAGCTGCGGGATAAGGAGGTTTTCCTGCTTGACCTCACCGCGCTTGTGGCAGGTACCCAGTTCCGCGGGCAGTTTGAAAGCCGCATGAAGAGTCTGATCGGTGAGATCAAGGAATGCGGCAACATCATTCTGGTCATCGACGAAGTCCACAATCTGGTAGGTGCGGGAGATGCGGAGGGCAGCATGAACGCCGCCAACATCCTGAAACCCGCTCTGTCCCGGGGGGAAATTCAGGTCATCGGCGCGACGACCTTCGCCGAGTACCGTAAGTATATTGAAAAGGATGCCGCCCTGGAGCGCCGTTTCCAGCCCGTCACCGTGGCGGAACCCACCATCGCCGAGGCAAGTCAGATCATGCAGGGCATTGCCAAATCCTACGCCGAATTCCACGGGGTGGAGATTTCCCCGGAAATCGCCCGCCAGTGCGTCGTCCTCTCCGAGCGCTACATCACCGACCGGTTTTTGCCTGACAAGGCAATCGACCTGCTGGACGAAGCCTGTTCCGACGTCAACCTGCAATGCAAGGAAATTTCCCAGCTTGCCGAGCTGAAAAAGGAGCGGGACGACTACGAGCTGGAACTGCGGATGCTCAACGAAAATACGGAGAATCAGGACTATGAGCGCCTGGCGCTGATCCGCAGCAAGCTGATGCAGCTGGCGGCAAAGATCGAGGAGCTGGAAAAGCTGCCCAAGCCCGCCGTGACCATGGAGAATCTGGCGCGGATCATTGAGCTGTGGACGAAAATTCCTGCGTCCAAGATCAAGGCGCAGGAGTACGAGCAGATCAAGGGGCTGAGCGACCGCCTGAAAACCCACATCGTCGGCCAGGACGAGGCGGTGGACGCCGTGTCCCGTGCCATCCGCCGCAACCGGGTGGGCATTTCCCCCAAGAAGCGGCCCGTGTCCTTTATCTTTGTCGGCCCCACCGGCGTGGGTAAGACGGAGCTGGTCAAGCAGCTGGCAAGCGATCTGTTTGACAATGTGGACAGCCTGATTCGCCTGGACATGTCGGAATATATGGAGAAGCACACCGTCTCCAAGCTCATCGGTTCGCCTCCCGGCTATGTGGGCTAT
>ERZ1026933.596-NODE-596-length-12700-cov-4.820720_pt1 | contig 12700 bp, 10 predicted proteins | sample MGYA00519252_ERZ1026933 | MGnify/ENA primary metagenome ERZ1026933 (study PRJEB26926, sample SAMN06164828) | human gut metagenome | biome: ENVO:00009003; feature: ENVO:2100002; material: ENVO:00002003 | host: Homo sapiens | place: USA | collected 2012 ... | reverse complement strand
ACACAAGGCTATTCGTCGGCAGCGTCAGATGTGTATAAGAGACAGACATATAACAAGACATTTGATTTAAAGAGGAATTGCTGATGAATGAATATAGTGTAAACATCGAAGTCAAGGATGGAGACGGGAAAATAATTTGTTCGCAACCATATAATGAATTTATGTATGGAACAAAAAATATTGAAATACAAAAAGTTTTGTATGGCAGGGAATTATATGATTTATTGGTAGATGGCTTAAATGTGATACGATACAATGAAAATGGAAAATTAATTCTTGGAGTTATTCTACAAAGTGATATTAATAGAACAGCAATGCAGTTGTTGGGGAGAATAGCAGAAGCAATTATTGTTAGGAATTGTAATCATGATGCTGGTGTAAACAGGAAATACTTTTCTATAGCACGTAAAAAACAGGCAAAAATGAAAACTGCAGATAAATTTTGGGCGCTTGGTACAGGATTAAATTATACAAAAATAAATTATCCTAAAATCTATAATCCATCAGATACCCAGCGAGACATAGTGTGGGTTAATGATTATAATGAATTGGCTGTTATGAAAGACGGGGATAATTATTCTGCAACTTCCGCAAGAATTGCTGGCTTACAAGTCAAAGCATCAAAAGATGGTATTAAATATGTCTTGCCAGCTATACTTGCGGATAGATATGATGTTCCAATTATATATTTTGATATCGAAAATGATTATCATAAAATTTTAAATAAAATATATAAGGACACACATATAGATATAGAATATGACATAATTCATCCGAGAGAAGTTGATCCGGCTGGATACGATGAATTTTTACACTATGTGGATTTGGTATATGCCATGATTGATGGTAGATTATCACCGGAAGAGTTGGTGGTAGGGGCAGGAAGAAATGATGATGAATTAATGAAAAATGCATTAATGTCTACTACGCTATCAAATATAAATAAAACAAATCGAATAATAATATAAATAATATTACATAGAACATCTGTCAGAAATGGCAGGTGTTTTTCTTTTGTTACGGAGCAGAGATGCTCCTTTTTTTGTACCTATTTTTAGGAGGAGGTGAAAGGCATGGCAAGCCGTATTCAGGGTATTACCGTTGAAATCGGTGGTGATACAACCAAACTGCAGAACGCCCTGAAGGGTGTGAACGGACAGATCAAGTCCACCCAGTCACAGCTTAAGGATGTGAACAAGCTGCTGAAACTTGATCCGGGCAATACGGAGCTTCTGGCACAGAAGCATAAACTGCTTGCGGAAGCGGTCAGTGAGACAAAAGAGAAGCTGGCTACTTTAAAGACCGCAGCAGAACAGGCAAATACGGCACTTGCCAATGGCGAGATCTCAAGGGAGCAGTACGATGCCCTTCAGAGGGAGATCGTGGAAACTGAGCAGGACTTAAAGAATCTGGAAACACAGGCGAACCAGTCCGCAACGGCAGTGCAGAAGATCGCAGCAACAGGCGAAAAATTTAAGACGGTCGGTGATAACATTTCCTCTGCCGGACAGAAACTCCTCCCGGTAACAGCCGGGGTGACTGCACTGGGTACGGCATCCGTAACAACGGCAGCAAACTTTGAATCTTCCATGTCACAGGTACAGGCTACTATGGGAATCACAAAAGATTCCATGTCTAAGGTAAATGGGCAGTCCGTAAATACAATGGATACCCTTTCCAAGCTAGCAAAGAAGATGGGGGCAGAAACAGCCTTCTCTGCATCCGAGTGTGCCGAGGCGTTAAATTATCTGGCTCTTGCCGGATATGACACGGAGCAGATGTGTAATACACTGCCGACAGTACTTAACCTGGCAGCTGCCGGGGATATTGCCCTTGCGGATGCTTCCGACATGGTAACGGATGCCATGTCTGCACTTGGCATGGGAGTGGACGAGGCAGAAACGATGGTTGATCAGATGGCAAAGACCGCATCTACCACGAATACATCGGTTGCACAGCTGGGCGAGGGAATCCTAACCATTGGTGCGACCGCCAAATCCATCAAGGGCGGTACGGCAGAACTCAATACCGCACTTGGAATCCTTGCCAATAATGGTATCAAGGGGGCAGAAGGCGGTACGCATCTGCGTAACATTATCCTGTCACTGCAGAATCCTACGGATAAGGCAGCCGCCCAGATGGAAGCACTGGGCATTTCCGTATATGATTCCGAAGGAAACATGCGGTCAATGAATGATATCCTTGGTGACCTGAATAAGAGCATGGACGGAATGACATCAGCGGAGAAGTCCAACATCATCGGTACGATCTTTAACAAGACAGACCTGTCTTCCGTGAATGCGCTGCTTGCAAATACAGGAGAAACATGGGACAGCTTACAGAAATCCATCACGGAAAGCGGTGGTGCTGCACAGCAGATGGCAGATACACAGCTTGATAACTTACAGGGACAGATCACTATCTTAAAATCCGCATTGGAAGGCCTGGCGATATCTTTTGGGGAACTTCTGATGCCGGCCATCAAACAGATCGTGGGATGGGTGCAGAAATTTGTGGACTGGTTGAATGGACTGAGTGAGGGTACGAAGAAGACGGTCGTTACGATAGCCCTTCTGGCAGCAGCACTCGGTCCCGTGCTTATCGTGATTGGAAAGGTCATATCCGCAGTCGGTACGATCATGACGGTTGTACCGAAGATTGCCGGAGTCATCAATACGGTGAAGGGGGCTTTTGCAGCACTGAATGCAACGATGCTTGCAAATCCAATCGTGCTTATTATCGCAGCTATTGCAGCTCTTGTGGCTGCTTTTATTTATCTCTGGAATAACTGTGACGGATTCCGACAGTTCTGGATCGACCTTTGGGAAAACGTAAAACAGGTTGCAATCACGGTATGGAATGCAATCAAGGAATTCTTCTCACAGGTGTGGGAAGCCATCAAGACCATCTTCTCGACCGTGTTTGAAGTGATAAAAACCCTGGTAACGACTTATTTCAATCTGTATAAGACGATCATTGAGACGGTTTTCAATGTGATAAAGACGGTCATCACGACCATCTGGGAAGCTATCAAGGGTGTATTTACTACAGTTTTCAATGTAATAAAAACACTGGTGACAACGTACTTCAATATCTATAAGACCATCATCCAGACGGTACTGACGGTCATTCAGACTGTGATAACAACAGTATGGAATACGATAAAAACGGTCATTACAACTGTGCTGAATGCGATAAAAACGATCTTTAGCACGGTGTGGAATGCCATCAAGACCATCATCAGCGCCGTGGTAAGCGGAATCAAGGGACTGATCACAGGGAATTTTACTGCGGTCAAGAACTCCATTACCACCATAATGAATACGATAAAGAGCACGATCTCCACCATATGGAATACCATCAAGTCGACCATTTCAACGGTGCTTGGTGCAATCAAGGGTGCGGTCACATCCGTATTCAACGGAATCGTGAATGCTGTGAAAGGCGCGATGGGAAATGTCCTGAATGCAGTGAAGACGGGTTTTTCCAATGTGAAGGGCCACATCACGGGGCTTGCTTCACAGGCATTTACCTGGGGTAAGGATCTTATTATGGGAATCGTAAACGGAATCAGGAGCTGCATCGGTGCAGTCGGTGATGCCGTAAGTTCCGTGGCAAATAAGATCAGGTCGTTCCTTCATTTCTCCGTACCGGATGAAGGACCACTTACGGATTATGAATCATGGATGCCTGACTTTATGGGAGGACTTGCAAAGGGAATCGAAAAGAGTAAAGGCATGGTGGCAAAGGCAATCGAAGGGGTATCGCAGGATATGATAATCAGTCCGAATGTAAGCGGAATGGAGTCAGCTGCGGGAGTGCAGACTTCCGGACAGCCGGACAGCGGAATTTCCAGTATGCTGTCAGCCATCACGTCTGCAGTTAAAGATATGAAGGGCGATCCCGGGGATATCGTGATCCCTGTATACCTTGGAGGGACAATGATCGATGAGGTGATCGTAACGGCACAGCAGAGGGCAAATCTTAGAAGCGGGGGAAGATAAACATGGCATTTATACAGTATTTAAAATTTGATGAACAGGATCTTCCCCTGCCGGATTCCTACGACCTTGACATTTCTGATGTAGAGGCGGATTCATCCGGGGAGACGGAAGCAGGAACAACACAGAGGGATGTGGTAAGGACAGGAGTTATCTCCATTGCAGTTTCTTTTTCCGTTTCACCCAGGTGGTTAAAGATACTGACGGCATACAGTAAGAAACCTAAAATTGCTGTAAAGTATTTTGATACGGAAGAACTGGAACTGAAAAACACGGAAATGTATATTACAGGATTTAAGGCAAAACTTGAAAAGGACACAAGTTATAAAGGATTGTGGACGGTGTCCTTTACATTAAATGAGTATTAGAGGAGTGGTTATATGTACCCGGTTTCAAAAGAATATCAGAAAGCCATTAGTGAGTCATCACGTTCATTCTTTTGGACGGGGGCAATCACGACTAGGGCGGGCAAAAAATATACATTTGGAAATAAAGACATTGTGAAAGGTTCCGGTTATATCAGCAGACAGTGTTCCGGTTCGTCAGAAATCGAACTTGGATCCGTGTATGCAGCAGAACTTGGAATATCCCTCTTTTCAGATATTGACAGATACAGTCTGGAGGATGCGTCTATAACGCTCTCATTCCATCTGAAGGCAGGGAATGAAACATATGAGGAAGTCCCGATGGGGATCTTCTATATTGCTGAAGCGAACAGAAAGATAAAAACCCTGGAGCTAAAGGCATATGATGCAATGCTGAATCTGGATAAGAATTTCGATAAGGGTCTGTCCAGTGCATTCCCTTATGATTTTTTATCCTTACTTTCCAAAGCATGCCATGTAGAACTGGCACAGACAAAAGAAGAGATAGAAGCACTTACAAATGGAACAGAACTGCTTGGTATCTATCAGGAAAATGATATCGAGACATGGAGGGATTTCCTATATTATCTGGCACAGGCACTCGGATGCTTTTCCACGATAGACCGTGAAGGAAAGTTAAGGCTCATCCCATACGGAATTGCCGATAACAAGACGGTGGACAGCAGACACAGGTTTTCGAGCACATTTTCAGATTTTGTGACAAGGTATACGGCTGTCAGTTCCACAAACAAAAAGACGGATATAGCAGAGTATTATTCGGTAAAGCCGGATGACGGTCTGACAATGAATCTGGGGGTAAACCCGTTACTGCAGTTTGGTCTGGAAGAGAAGCGCAAGCGGATCATAAATAATATTTTGTCAGCGGTCACAGTGGTAAATTATGTGCCGTTTGATTCGGATACCATCGGCGATCCGGCTCTTGACCTGGGGGATGTCATTAAGTTTACGGGCGGTCATGCTGACGAAACAAAAAGGTCCGCCATCACATCCATTGAAACAAAGATAAACGGTAAGCAGAAAATAAAGTGTGTTGGAAAAAATCCGAGACTTGCAGGAGCAAAGAGCTAGAATGATAAGAATATTGCTGGTCTTCAGAGTTCCATGAATGAGAATAAACTCAGCATATACACTTATGTGAATGCCCTGAAGATAAACGCAGGAGCTGAGAAAACTTCCATCATCAATATAGAGTTTGCATCCGGGGATGAGACGAATGCAGAATTTCATGCAGAAGTCATACTGGATGTAAAATCCAATGCAGTAAGCAGAAGGGCGGATGCAGAAACAACAATAGAGATTGGGGAAGAAAGCAAAGTCATTTCAATCCCTGTCAACTGGACGGATGATGGAAAGACCATTCTGAAAGCCTATTATGTCCTTGATGGGAAGGAAGTGGAGCAGTTCCATCCATCAGAGACATGGTTCAGCGGAAAGCATCTGCTGAACCTGTATTATCCAATCATAGAAATGAAGGCAAACGAACTTCACACCTTTGAAGTAATGATAGAACTTACGGACGGAACAGCAACGATTGAACCGCAGAATGCAATGGCAACCATATCCGGTCAGGGGCTTGGTGCACAGGAAAGATGGGATGGAAGGATCACGGTCGATGAGGAGATCAGACTGGTTGAACTTTCCGGACTTCCTACAAATAGGATCCATGACAAGGCTGTGGCTGCATTTATCACACCGAAGAAGACGGGTATTACACAGCCTGTTGATTCTATCAGACTGACGGGTCTCATGGTGCCGGAGTTTTATGATAACATTTCCTTCTTCGTACCGATCGTCAGGGATGTGGTCGAAACAGCAGATAAAGATAAGATGGAATACCAGAGAGCCTATGTGGAGGACGATAAGCAGTTCCTGCTCCGGAAGGAATACTTCCTGTCCGGTGGAGATCCTATCGTTATGGACAGGGGAAGGGCAGTAAGTCTTACGGTCAATACAGAACCTTTTCAGGAACTGACGGAGATAAAAATACTGCCGTTTGAAACAGCACCGTTTGTAAATAAGCATAAGGTCAAAGCAGATGGGCTTGGAACAAATCGTTACACAAAGCTCGAAGCAGGGCATCTGGTTCTTGTGACGGATTATAAAGAAAAACTGACAGGTACTGTGGAAGAACTGGATAAGGGAACGGTGGCGGTCTTTGACCCGGGCTTTGATAAGTTCGATGAAATAGAGATACTGGAGGTGCATAATGGCTGATTATGTTATGTTGGAAGATATATTTGAAACAACAGAAAATATGACGGTTCTTAGAGATAACCGTTTAAATGATGATGGTACAGATACGGTAACAGGTGTGGACTGGTTCAGGTTCCGGGAAACAACGGCTGCCAGTTTTTATGTCAGCGGTAATTCGTGGATAGGCATCGGCCAGAATTCCGAGCAGCTTAAAATAAGCCGGAGGGATGCCGATCTGTATACACTGAAAAGGGAAGAGGGCACTCTGTTTGAACACTATAAATTCCTGCGTATCAGATGGGAAGGCTATAGTGCCCACGGAAATAATAACGCATCGACCAGACTTATATGGGATGCGCTGTTTTTTGATACCGGGGATATTGTCCTTTATTTTGTTGAAGTTCCGGCTTCTTCCTCAAGCATTGGAGAGTGCAGTCTTTACACAAAATCAAAAAATATACCGTTCCAGATCACAAAAGGAAAAACGGTAACCTTCCTTCATCAGGACGATGCAGGGAATGAGTATGAACTGTCGGATGATCCCCCAGTCTTTTTAGATCCGTATAACCGAAGGTATCTGTTTAAGGACGGAGAGGGAATGCTTTATACCATCGCAGATGATGCACTTACACCTCTTGAGAAAACGGAACTAACGGCAGAATTGTTTGAGGTGTATGGCATTCCGGATCTGCCGGATGGAAATGTACTTCTTGGGCTGAAAAATCCGTCCGTACTTTACTGGCATGATTCCCATAACCGATTCCCAGATATGAAGATCAGTTATAAGGGTGTGCCGAAACCACAGGTCATTTATTCCGAAGATATTGATATGTCGGATGCAAGCATTCTCGGAATAGAAAAGGTGACCTGTGACTGTGATGAGAAATGCCTGTTTGCCGTATCATTCGACAGGGGGAAAACGTGGCTTGGCTATGTAAATAATAAATGGGTGAAATTTACGGAGGAATCTTCCGGGATGTCAAAGGCAGCCATTGAAGCAGTCAGCTCTGATGCCTGGGCAGAGAAAGCAACCACGGGAACGATAAAATACCGGTTTGTCCTGAGCGGGGCTGACGGTTTTATCACAAATGTGATAACAGACTTTTTGAATACGGAGGAATAGCAATGTTAAAAGGAAAAAGTGTAATAGAACTTACGGATGTGCATACAGGTAAAAAAGAAGTGCATGAGGATACCAACCTTGTTACGGATGCGGTCAGTGCCATCCTTAATTCCAATATTTTAGGCATGCTTTATGATAACACATCATTTGACGGGCAGAGCGGTGAAAAATGGATGCTGCCGATCGTGAATAAACTTACGGGCGGTATCCTGCTTTATCAGGAGCCTTTGGAAGAAAGGGTCGATAATCTGTATGCCCCATTTTCAAATCCGCTTATCGGTTATGCATCCAGTGATGCAAATAATACAACGGATGTCAGAAGGGGCAGCAGAAACTTAACGGAGAGCAAGAGGATCGATGGAGGGTATAAGTTCGTCTGGGATTTTGCTACTTCACAGGCAAACGGAACGATATCAGCAATAGCACTCACGAATAGGATAGCCGGGATAGGACAGGAGAATGGAAATAATTATCTGGTACGGCTGGGGACATTTTCCTCACAGAATGATTCATATAGTGAAGAAAGTTACAGGCAGAATAAAAGGACTTATATCAAAGACGGATACAGGCTTGAGATGATCACAAGAAATAATTCAAAGACTGCTCTGCTTAAGAAGGTGCCGGAGGAATATCTTCATGCCGGACTTGTAGAGAATCTCATTTCACAGAAAGCTTTTGATGCTTCAGAGACTACTGAGATCGATTTAGGCCACTATCCGTACTGGATCCATAGAACAGGCTCTCCGTCAAAAGGAGAGTATGACTGTCCATACGAGGATAATGCAAATATCAGAAGTCATATTTTCCATGGTGCAGATGGTTGTTGGTATGGAATTGCAAGAAAGACAAATCAAAAGTACTCATATACCTCTAGTAATTCTGAGCGGTTCGACCATGTCAGCTACGAATTCTATATGGATAAGGTTGAGAATGGTAGGTGTACATCGCAGAAAATTTCAGTGCCAAGTGGGGTGAGTGATTTTTACAGTATCGGCATGAGCGGGAAGTGGCTGATGTGTGTATCAAGTGATAACCGCAAGCTGTACCGTTTGGATACTACAAATGTTGCCAATCTTGAAAGGGTTACGGATTATACCTACAACAGCAGTAATGAATCCAGCTATATCGTGGATGATGATATCGTGATCAACGGATGGTATTTTGAAGACGGGCATCCGGCACAAAAAATTGGCAGTATCGGTTACCAGAGCAGCTGTGCGTGGGGAATACACCAGATGGCAAGGTATAAGACCTACATGCTCAGGGAGTGGGTATACAGTTCAAGCAGATATTATAATTATAAAGAATTGTTTTTATACACACCGTATCTTGCAACCATCAATAATCTGGCATCACCCGTTATCAAGACTGCAGATAAGACAATGAAAATCACCTACACTCTGACGGAAACAAAAGAATAACAATTTCGGAATCAGGCAGCTCCCCATTACGGGCGGCTGCTTTTTTCATACAAAAATTTAGAAGGAGGACAAGACAATGAAGGAATTTTGGAATGCAGTACAGTTCATGTTTGCAGCAGTAGGCGGATGGCTCGGTTATTTTTTAGGGGGCTGTGACGGTCTGCTCTATGCCCTGATCGCATTTGCGGTCATTGACTACATTACAGGTGTCATGTGTGCAGTAAATGACCGGAAGCTGTCAAGTGCGGTCGGTTTTAGGGGGATCTGCCGTAAGGTACTGATCTTTTTGCTGGTGGGTATTGCAAATATCCTGGATATCCATGAGGTTGGGACAGACAGCGTGCTGAGAACCGCAGTGATCTTCTTTTACATTTCAAATGAGGGTGTGAGCCTTCTGGAGAATGCATCCCATCTGGGGCTTCCGGTGCCGGAGAAGATCAAAGAGGTTTTGGAACAGTTACATGACCGTTCGGAAAGTGAGGGAGAAGATGACGAAGAATGAATTTATTTCCGGAGTTGCCGGATATGTGCAGAAGTATGCGGCAGCATACGGCATTCTGGTACATTCCCCCGTGATTGCCCAGGCAGTCCTGGAATCCGGCTGGGGTGGGAGCAGGCTCTCATCCCAGTACCATAATTATTTCGGATTGAAGTGTGGCAGCAGATGGACTGGAAAGTCCGTGAATATGAAAACACAGGAAGAATATACACCGGGAACGCTTACAACGATCAGTGACAATTTCCGTGTATACGATTCGATGGAAGAGGGAATCAAAGGTTATTTCGAGTTTATCCAGCTGCCCCGTTACCGAAACCTGAAAGGGATCACGGATCCTGAGAAGTACCTTGAGACTATCCGTGCTGACGGCTATGCAACATCGTCTTCCTACGTGAAAAACTGCATGAAACTTATCCGCCAGTACGGTCTGACAAAATATGATGAAGGAGAAAAGAAAACGATGGGAAAGACAGCAGAGAGCGTATTAAACGTGATGCGGGGATGGCTCGGATTTAATGAATCCAACGGAAGATTCAAAGAGATCATTGACATGTATAACAATGTAAAACCACTGCCGAGAGGATATGCCGTGAAGTACAGTGATGAGTGGTGTGACACCTGTGTATCTGCCGCAGCAGTTAAGGCAGGGTGTGAAGAACTTATCGGCAGGGAGTGCGGTGTGGAAAAGCACATTGAGATTTTTAAGCAGAAAGGAATCTGGATCGAGGACGGCACGATCACACCAAAGCCTGGGTATGTGATCGCATATAACTGGGATAAATCCACACAGCCGAATGACGGAAATGCAGACCATATCGGATACGTTGAATCCGTGTCCGGCAGTAATATCACAGTCATTGAAGGAAATAAGGGAGAAGCAGTGGCAAGGCGTGTGATCCCTGTCGGATGGGGATATATCCGGGGATATGCCGCTCCAAAGTACGATGCAGCAACAGTAACACCCGTACCGTCCACACCTGAGAAGAGTGTGGAAGAGGTTGCAAAAGAAGTCCTGGCAGGAAAATGGGGCAATGGAGAAGAACGCAAGAACCGTCTGAAAGCTGCCGGATATGACTATGCTGCCGTACAGGCAAAAGTCAACCAGCTTGCAAAAGGTACATCCAATCAGAAATCAATTGATGCGGTTGCCCGTGAAGTCATCCGGGGCAAGTGGGGAAATGGTGCTGATAGAAAGAAGAGGATCACTTCTGCCGGATATGATTATTCCGCAGTACAGAAAAGGGTAAATGAACTCCTGAAATAAGGATATGGCTGATGGTCAGTAATGGCTGTCAGCCGTATTTTTTTCCTTTTATGCCAAGGAAAGAAAGGTGAAAGGTATCGCAGATTGTACTTGCTATTATTGGATTTCAGAGTGATATATAGACTACCCAAAGAGAAAGGAGTGGCAGAGCTTGGAGATTCAGATAATGGAAGGAAACAGCAGACAGAAGCGTAAACTTAAGGTATGCGCCTACTGCCGTGTCTCAACGGATGCGGATGAACAGGAAAATTCACTGGAAAACCAGATCAGGCATTATGAAGAAGTCATTACCAGTAATCCTGATTACGAGTATGCCGGGGTTTACAGTGACTTTGCCATATCAGGATTCAAGGAAAAACGTCCCGGTCTGCAGAAGATGTTAGCAGATGCCCGTAAGGGAAAAATAGACCTTATATTAACAAAATCCGTATCACGGTTCGCAAGAAACACCTCAATCGTTCTGGAAGCTACACGAAAGCTGAAAGAACTGAATGTTGGTGTTTTTTTTGAACTTCAGAATATCAATACCCTGTCAGGGGAAGGCGAGCTTATGCTTACGATCCTTGCTGCATTTGCACAGGCAGAAAGCGAGAGCGGAAGCGTTGGTGCAAAGATGGTGTACCAGAGAAAATACGAGGCAGGGATCCCCGTGCAGTACCTTGAACGATCTTTCGGATTTAAGAAGGATGAGCGGGGTGTTTATATTGCAGATGAAGAGGAAGCAGCATGGGTAAGAAAGATCTATGAGATGGCAGCAGACGGATATACTCCTGCATCAATCAAACGGTATCTGAATGAAAACGGGGTAAAGACCGTAGGCGGTGCAGAATGGATCGACAGCACGGTGTTCCGTCTTATTGAAAATGAGATCTACAAGGGCGATTACATCATGCATAAGCATTTTGTGAATGAAGAAAGAAAACTGGTCAGGAACAGGGGAGAAGTGAATGCGTGGTACATCGAGGATGACCATGAAGCCATTGTTTCCCCAAAACTCTGGCAGAAGGCACAGGACGCATTGGAAGCAAAAAGGGATTATCTTGCGGAAGGTTCGGTAATCGAAGAATTCACGGAAGAAAATTATCCATACATGAACAGAATCTATTGTGCCAGATGCGGACACCCGCTTTACAAAAGAATCTACAGTAACGGCAACAGGCTGAACTGGGGATGCAGTGGTACAAAGCGGTATGGGAAGTCTTTCTGTGAAGGAATAAACATTCCGGACGGAGTCCTGCGCGGGGCATGGCATTTCGATGAAAATATGTATATAGGGGAAAAACAGACAGATAAGGGGAAAAAGGAATTCACCTATCTGAAAGAAGCATCATGGAAAAGAAGGCATAAGAAGAAAGAGCCGGAGCCGATTCCTGAAAATACGGAAACAGAGTATCCGTACAGGGAGAAGATCTTCTGCGGATTATGCGGAAGCAGACTCGTGAGGCATGTAAACACCAAAAACCATAAGGTCATATGGGTATGCAATGGGAGAAAGCGGAAGGGGAAAGACTTCTGTGACGGGACAAGGGTTCCGGATATCATCATAAAGGGATGGGGAGAGATCAAAAAAGATATTTATATTCAGAGAAAGGATGAGAAGAATGGCAAGAAGCGTTACAGTTATACCAGCAAGAAGCCAAAAGGTGCGGACAGGGCATAAGGTGGTACAGGAAAAGAAGATAAGGGTGGCAGCCTACTGCCGTGTGTCAACGGACCAGGAAGACCAGCTCCACAGCTTTGAAGCACAGGTCGAGTATTATACAAAATATATCAATGCTGTCTCTTATACACATCTCCGAGCCCACGAGACTCC
>ERZ1026933.551-NODE-551-length-13180-cov-5.194438_pt1 | contig 13180 bp, 12 predicted proteins | sample MGYA00519252_ERZ1026933 | MGnify/ENA primary metagenome ERZ1026933 (study PRJEB26926, sample SAMN06164828) | human gut metagenome | biome: ENVO:00009003; feature: ENVO:2100002; material: ENVO:00002003 | host: Homo sapiens | place: USA | collected 2012 ... | reverse complement strand
CCACCACGATCTGGGGCTTGCGCTCCAGCTGCTTGATCTGGCCGCCGATGCCCGCGCCGCCGTACAGCACCGCCACCCGAATGCCCTGAAAATAGGTCAGCAGTCCCCGCAGCTCGTCGCCGATCTGGATGGCAAGCTCCCGGGTAGGGGCAAGGATCAGACCCTGAACGCCCTCATTGGACGGGTCGATGTGCTCGATCATGGGGATGCCGAAGGCAAAGGTCTTTCCGGTGCCGGTGGGCGCCTTGGCAATGACGTCCCGCCATTGCAGAAAATATGGGATTGCCTCCGCCTGAATTGTGGTGGGGTAGCCGTAGCCCTTTTCCTCCAGCGCTTTCAGCATGGCCTCGCTGAGGCCGAGACTTTCAAATGTGACTTCCATGTTTCTCTTTCCCTTTTCCATCGAAATTTTCTTTATTGTATCACTTTTCCCAGGTGTTTGCAACTTTTTTTGTTTTCCGATAGTCGATTCGAGAAAACTCGGTTTCAATCTCACGCAAAGGTGGACAAACGGGGATAAATATGGTATATTGTAGGTTATGATAATATGTCCTTGATGTAAGGAGAATACAAATGGGCAAACTAATCGTCATTGAAGGCACGGATGGCTCCGGCAAGTCCACCCAGTTTCGTCTGCTGACCCAGCGTCTGGAAAACGAAAACATTGCCTTTCAGAAAATCGTCTTCCCACAATATTCCGAGCCAAGCTCCGCGCTGATCCGGATGTATCTCGGGGGCGAGTTCGGCACGAATCCGTCGGACGTCAACGCCTATGCCGCTTCCTCCTTTTACGCCATCGACCGCTACGCCTCCTACAAAAAGATCTGGGGGCAGTGGTACGAACAGGGCGGTCTGGTAATCTGCGACCGCTATACCACCTCCAACGCCGTCCATCAGGCTTCCAAGGAGCCGGAGGACAGGCGGCAGGAGTTTCTCAAGTGGCTGTATGACTTTGAATACGACCGGCTGGGGCTTCCCCGCCCCGATCTGACGCTGTATCTGGACGTCCCCACGGATTTTACGGAGCAGCTGCTGCGCCACCGGGAGCAGGACACCCACACCACCGCGGACATCCACGAGCGGAACAGCGCCTATCTTGCTTCCTGCCGCCGCACCGGACGCGCCGCCGCTGAATACTACGGCTGGACAATCATTTCCTGCACGGAAAATGGGAAAATGCGGAGTATTGAGGACATTCACGAAGAAATCTACCGCCATGTGGCGGCATGTCTGGAGGACTGAATATGGTTTACATGTTGCTTGGAACCGGCTTCGAGGAAACGGAAGCCGTCGCCCCTATTGATCTGCTGCGCCGCGCGGGCGTGTCCGTCGCCACCGTGGGCATTGGCGGAAAGGTCATCGTCGGAAGCCACGGCATCCCCGTGACCGCCGATATGGAACTTGGCCAAATGGACTTGACCCAGCTGGATATGATCGTTCTCCCCGGCGGAATGAAGGGCGTCGCGTCCATCAAGGGCTGCCCGGAGGCGCTGGAAGCCGTGCAGTTCGCATGGGAAAACGGCCGGTTCGTCGCCGCCATCTGCGCCGCACCCACCATTCTTGCCATGCTTGGCATCACCGATGGCAGACGCGCCACCTGCTACCCCGGCTGTGAAGGCCAGATGGGAAGCGCTGACATGGTCTGCGCCCCCGCCGTCACCGACGGAAAGCTCATCACCGGCACGTCCGCGGGCTGCGCCGTTCCCTTTGGTCTGGCGCTGATCGCCGCCCTGAAGGGTCAGGCCGCCGCGCAGGCCGTCGCAGAACAGATCGTCATTCGCTGACCTTGGAGGAACACAATATGGACAACAAACAGTTTCCCGAACGGGACGAGGAGGAAATCATTCCCGAAGAGCTGACCTTCTTTCCCGCAGACGAGGAATCGGAGGACGCCGGGGATGTCCCCGCCTCCGAAGACGTAATTGGGGAAGGAACCGCTTCCCAGCCAGAGGAAATCCCCGCAGAGGTGGAAGAACCCGTTGCGGAGGAAACTCCCGTGGCGGAAGATGTTCCCGCATTTGAGGACGATTCCGCCCAAGATGACATCCCCATTTTTGAGGATGTCCCCCCTGTTGCGGAAGAAATCCCCGCGCCCGATGACACCTCCGAAAAAGGCCGTTCCTTCATGGATCGCATTCCGGACGTGGATGACGGCATGGAGGATTCCTACGACGACCGGCTCACCGAGCCGGAGATCGGCAGCGAGATCATCCCCGACGAAAGCGCCATGGATTCCCACGGTATGCTGGAACACGGCGAGGAAGAGCCGCCCTTCGACCCCAGCATTCTGGACGACCCGGATTTGCAGGAACTGCCGGAGGAACCGTCGGAGCCGGAACCGCCGAAGGACGAGATCGCTGAACAGGAATACCGGGACAGCGACGGTGATTTTGACGCCGCAGAGGATGCCCCCGCCCCGGAAAGAAAAGCGTCCGGTCGTCAGCGCCCCGTCAAAAAAGGACGTCCTAAGAAAACCCGTGGAGAGGGTCTGCTGGGCATCCCCCACATTCTGGTCACCATCGTGTGGCTGGCGCTGATCGTGGTCATCGGCGTCACGCTGGGACGGATGATCTGGGTCTGCGCCGCCGACGTGCTGGCCTTCGGGCGGGAAAACAAGCCCGTCACCATCACCGTTTACGAGTCCGACACCATGGACAGCATCACCGACAAGCTCTACAACGCCGGTTTGATCCGCTACAAGAGCCTGTTTAACTTCTACGCCGACATCTCCCACGCCGAGAAGAAGATCGACCCCGGCATCTACGACCTGAACACCCGGTACGACTATCACGCGCTGGTCAACATGATGTCCGCCAGCTCCACCCGTGAGGTCGTGGAAGACCTGCTGATCCCCGAGGGCTACACCTGCCGCCAGATTTTCGCTCTGCTGGAAGAAAACCGCATCTGCACCGCGCAGGATCTCAGCGCCTACGCCGCCAACGGCGCGCTGAAGGACTACTGGTTCCTTGAAAACGTGACCCGGGGCGACAAATACTGCCTTGAGGGCTTCCTTTTCCCGGATACCTACGATTTCTATAAGAATTCCTCCCCCCGTGAGGTTCTGGAAAAGATGCTGGACAACTTCGACTACCGGTTCAGCGAGGAAATGCGCGCCCAGATCGACACCCTGAACGCCACCGTCACCGACGGCAGCTTCACCGTCCGGGAAGTGACCATTGTCGCGTCCCTCATTGAGAAGGAAACCGCCTCCGCGTCGGAAAGCCCCCGGATCGCCGGTGTTATTTATAACCGTCTGTTCCACTGGGACTACCCCGCCCTGCTGAACATCGACGCCGCCATCATCTACGCGCAGGACGGCGTGTCCGACCATATCGACACCAGTCTGGACAGCCCCTACAACACCTACCTTCACGTGGGTCTGACGCCCACGCCCATTGCGAACCCGGGTCTTGCCAGCCTGCAGGCCGCGCTGAATCCCGAATCCCACAACTATTATTACTACGTGCTGAATCCCGCCACCGGCGCCCATCAGTTCTCCACCACACAGGAGGAGCATGAGCAGTACCGCGCGCAGTTTGCTGCTGCCGCCGCTGCCGCTTCCACACAGTCGGAGGGCGAATGAGAAAGCTGGAATTGCTCAGCCCCGCCGGGGACATGGAGCGGCTGGAAATGGCCGTAGCCTACGGCGCAGACGCGGTATATTTCGCCGGAACAAGCTTTGGAATGCGCTCCTTCGCGGGGAATTTCTCCCCCGAGGAGCTGCCCAAGGCGGTGCGGTACGCCCATGACCACGGCGTCAGGTGTCACGTCACCGTGAACACCATGCCGAGAAACGATGAAATCGTCCGGCTGCCGGAATATCTGGAGCAGCTGGACGACGCCGGGGTGGACGCCCTGATCGTGGCCGACTTGGGTGCGTTCACCCTCGCCGGGAAATATGCCCCTCGCTGCGAGCGGCATATTTCCACCCAGCAGTCCATCGCCAATTACGTCTGCGCTCAGGCGTGGTTTGATCTGGGCGCGAAGCGGGTGGTGCTGGCACGGGAATGCAGTCTGGAAGAAATCCGCGCCATCCGTCAGAAGGTAGACCCCGCGCTGGAAATCGAGACCTTTGGCCATGGTGCCATGTGCGTCAGCTACTCCGGCCGGTGCCTGCTGAGCAACTACATGACGGGACGCGACAGCAATCGCGGCGCCTGCGCCCAGCCCTGCCGGTATCAGTACGCTCTGATGGAGGAAAAGCGCCCCGGGGAGTATTTCCCGGTTTTCGAGGACGAAAAGGGTACTTACATCTTAAATTCCCGGGACATGTGCATGATCGACCACCTGAATGACCTGATGGGCGCAGGCGTGGACTGCATCAAAATTGAGGGCCGGGCAAAATCCGCCTACTATGCCGCCATCGTCACGGGAGCCTATCGCCACTGCATCGATGATGCCGCAGATGGCAGAGAGCTGGACCCCATCTGGCGGGACGAGGTGGATCACATCTCCCACCGCATCTACTCCACCGGCTTCTATTACGGCGAGCCGGGGCAATACGTAGCTTCCTCCCGGTACATCCGGGAGTGGCAGATCGTGGCGAAGGTAGAATCCTGCGACGCAAACGGGCTGGCGGTGTGCCGCCTGAACAACAAATTCCGGGCGGGAGACGCGCTGGAAGTTGTCGGCCCCGACGTGCGCCCCTTCCCCATCACCGCCCCGATCATGGCCGATCTGGAAGGCAACCCGGTTGAAGAACCGAGAACTCCCCAGATGAAATTCACCATCCAGCTGCCAAAGGCCGTCCCGCCCATGAGTATGCTCAGAAGAAGCGTTGACCTGTCGGCAAAGTAAAAGCAAAATTTATGCGCCTGCCGTTTGAAGCGGCAGGCGCATTTCTTGTCCCTTATGGCAGATAATTCTGGAAAAAGAGAGGATTTCGGTTTTTCTGGTCGAACAGGTTATTATACTGCACCATAGCGTAGTCATTCAGCCACTTTGCTTCCTCGCCCTGTGCATCTTCCAGTGGAAGAAACGTTTGCTGGCTTATTGAATAGTACCCCAGCGCATTGACCGCCGGAACCGCCTGTTCCAGTTCCTTCAAAAGCTGATAGTAGGGCGGCAACTCCAACCCGGCAGTCTCCAGAAGGTACCGGCCAAGATAATTCAGGCTGGTACATTCCACCGTTTGCTCCGGGATATCAAAGTTTGCCCACACAAAGAAAGGCACCATGTACTGCTCCATCTTTTCTGGCAAAGTCTCGAATGCGCCACCGTGAACCTCCTGGAAGAAATCACCCTCAACCTGTGGAAAATGGTCGCCAAAAAACAGAACCACCGTGTCCTCCGGCGCTTTCTCCAACTCTGTCAGAAAGTATTCCAGAGCTTTGTCGCTTTCCCGCAGCAGCGTCAGATACTGCTCGGCCATGGGATAGTCCCCATCATAGCCCTCCAGGAAAACAGACTGCTCATAATTGTCGCCGATGTAAATGTAATCTCCATGATTCTGCATGGTGATGCCAAACAGGAATTGCGGCTTCTCTCCCGATGTCGTCAGAGTATTCAGGACATACTCATACATCTCTTGATCGCTAACAAATTCCCGAACCAGCTTCTTATAGGGATAGGCATCAACAAATGTGCTTTCCGCAAATCCCAATCTTGGGTACACCGCCGGACGATTCCACCCGCTGGCATTGAAGGGATGGGTTGCCACGCTGCAATACCCCAGCGCACTCATCAACCACGGCAGGCTATAAATGTCCTCGGTTACGTACTGCTGGTACGGTACAGTACCCGCAGGCAGATTTGCCATGGAACTGCCGGTAAGAAATTCAAATTCCGAGTTTGCTGTGACGCCGCCGAAGACAGACGTCAACGCATAGCCTCGAATGGCATTATTTTGAAGAGAATCGAAAAAGGGCGTCACCGGCTGATTCGTTCGCAGTTTGTCTCCCAAAACTCGGAAGTCCGCAAAGGACTCGTTCATAATCACAATGATATTGGGCTTGGATGCTACACCCTCTCTCTGCTCAGTATAATGCGATGCAATCTCCTCCACTGCCTCCGGAGAGTAGCCCTCCGGCTTTTGCGCAAAGCAGTCCCGGACACCGGTGTAAAAGTTCAGATAATATCCATTGCTGGTTGAACCGCCGTTGCTCCAATTGTTGGTGCGGACATCCGGCGTCCATCGCCAGAGCAGAAATGCGCACAAACAGGAGGCAATAGCCGCTGCCGATCGGAGCCAACGTTTCCGGATCCCCGGATCGGAGGGCGGCAAAGAGCCAAGGCAAAATACCGTCCACAACCAAAGCAGCCATCCTTGAAGCATCTGGGACGAAATCCGGAAGGTGTACTGTCCCGCCACGTTCAATGCAGTTTTAATGGAAAAGAAATCCATGGGCTTTAACTCATTGCCCCGGAACTGGAACACGAACGTATTTGCTGTTGCCATGATCAAGAGTAGCCCGGAAGCCACTGCCACTGCACGCTTGATCTCCCCAAAAGCCGTTAAGAAAATACCATAAGCCACTGCGACACAAATAAAATTCATGGCAATCCGATAATAGCCGATATTCAGATAGCTGCTGTCGGAAATCATCATAGTCGGAAGGGCGCAGGAGACGAAGATGCACACCACACCCCACACTGCGTTCAGTCCGAACCGGATCGCTGGGTGCTTAGGCGTAATTTTCACACATCCTGCCAGCAAAAAGGCCATCGCGAACAAAAATCCTGCTTTCCAGGAATTCAAAATGCCGCATGCTATCAGTGCAAGTATGCCAATCCCCAGGCCAATGAAAGCCCGCCGTCTATCTAACCGAAAAAGTGCCATTGTTATGCCTCTCCAAAAGTCAGTTCTTGAGGCTTTGCAGCGGCGCGGGAATTCTGCCGCCGCGGGCTATGAAGTCCTCGCTGGCCTTGTCGTGCACCGGCATCACCGGGGCGCTGCCAAGCAAGCCGCCCATTTCCACCCGGTCGCCTACGGTCTTGCCGGGGGCGGGGATGATACGCACGGCGGTGGTCTTGGTGTTCACCATGCCGATGGCCGCTTCGTCCGCAATGATGGCGGAAATGGTCGCCGCAGAGGTATCGCCGGGGACCGCGATCATGTCCAGTCCCACGGAGCAGACACAGGTCATGGCTTCCAGCTTGTCAAGGCACAGCGTGCCGCCTTCGGCGGCGGCGATCATGCCCTCGTCCTCGGACACGGGGATAAACGCGCCGGACAGGCCGCCCACATGGTTGGACGCCATGACGCCGCCCTTTTTCACCGCGTCGTTCAGCATGGCAAGGGCAGCCGTGGTGCCGTGGGTGCCGCAGACCTCCAGCCCCATTTCTTCCAGAATCCGGGCAACGCTGTCCCCCACGGCGGGAGTGGGCGCAAGGCTCAAATCCACGATTCCGAAGGGTACGCCCAGACGGCGGGACGCTTCCTTGCCCACCAGCTGACCCATACGGGTAATCTGGAAGGCGGTCTTTTTGATGGTTTCGGCCACCACGTCAAAGGGCTGACCCTTCACGTTCTGCAAAGCGTGGTACACCACGCCGGGGCCGGAAACGCCCACATTCAGCACGCACTCCGGCTCGCCCACGCCGTGGAACGCACCGGCCATGAAGGGGTTATCCTCCACGGCGTTGGCGAACACCACCACCTTGGCGCAGCCAAGGCCGTCGTTATCCGCAGTCAGCTCGGCGGTTTTCTTGATGATTCGACCCATTTCCGCAACGGCATCCATGTTGATGCCCGCTTTGGTAGAGCCAACATTCACGCTGGCGCACACCCGCTCGGTGGCAGCCATGGCCTCGGGGATGGAGCGGATCAGCTTCCAGTCTCCCGTGGTGCAGCCCTTCTGCACCAGAGCGGAAAAGCCGCCGATGAAGTTGACGCCGCAGGTGATCGCCGCCGCGTCCAGTGTTTTCGCGATCTCCACATAGGAATCTGTCTCGCAGGAACCGGCCACGATGGAAATAGGCGTAACGGAAATCCGCTTGTTGACAATGGGAATGCCAAATTCCTTCTCGATGTCCTCGCCGACCTTCACCAAGTCTTTGGCGCAGCGGGTGATCTTCCGATAAATCTTATCGCAGCAGGTCTTCAAATCCGGGTCGCAGCAGTCCAGCAGACTGATGCCCATGGTGATGGTTCGGATGTCCAGATGCCGCTTGTCGATCATATCCTGGGTTTGCAGGATGTCCTTCTGATTCAGCATGGCCTGTCCCTCAAATCCGGTGCATGGCTTCAAAGATGTCCTCACGCTGCACGCGGATGGACAGTCCCATTTCCTTGCCGATCTCATCCATCCGGGTGACAAGCTCTCCCAGCGGCACGTTGCACGCGGAGACCTCCGTCGCCATCATCATGGTGAAATAGCCCTGCATAACGGTCTGGCTGATGTCCAGAACGTTGACATTGAAATCCGCCAGGGCGGTGCAGACACCCGCGATGATGCCCACCCGGTCTTTTCCGACTACGGTTACGATTGCTTTCATCTTTTTCTCCTTCCGTCCGGGACTGCGGCCTGCGCCCGTCCACCGGACTGTCAAATATGGGGATTATACCTCGTAATCTGCTGCCACCCGGCTGTCCAGCAGGTGGAAGAAATGGGTCTTGGCCTCCTGATGCAGGGGATGCACGGCATAATTTTCCAGCGCTTCCCGGCTTTCAAACTCGGAATACAGAGCGTAATCCATGCCGTTGAACGCCTGACGGATCTCCAGATGCAGCAGGCCCGGAATCTTTCCCACCAGCGGCTCCAGAACGGACGCGATCAGCTTCACGGCCTCGGTCTTGTCAACGCCCTCTTTCAGGGTGTACAGTACGATATGCTTTACCATAATTATCCTCCTTATATGAGTTTTTAATAAAACGCTTAAAAGCGTTTTATTCGGCCGCAGGATTGCAGCCACTGCCGCAAAAAAACGAAGTCAATACATTTCTTACCGCCGCCCAGGCGGTCTGCCGTGAAACGGCTTTCATAAAATGATGAAATCATTTTATGAAGAAATAGTATTATCGGTTTACCACCCGCTGCGGAAATCCGCAAACGCGGCGTATTTTCTTATTTAACAAAACACCGGGGCTACATGCGCAGCCCCGGTGTTGCATCACAAATTACTCGGCGTCCTCTTCAGGCTGTTCCAGCAGAGCGCGGATAGACAGGGAGATACGCTTGTTCTCGGCGTCCACATCGGTGATCTTGACCTTCACATCCTGACCCTCGGACAGGACATCCTCAGGCTTGCCGATGCGGCGGTCAGCGATCTGGGAAATGTGAATCAGGCCGTCCACGCCGGGCAGAATCTCAGCGAAGGCACCGAAGGTCATCAGCTTGACGATCTTGGCGTCCACGACGTCGCCCACGGAATACTTGGTCATGAACTGATTCCAGGGGTTCATCTCGGCGGTCTTGTAGCCCAGAGAAATCTTGTGCTTCTCGGGGTCGAAGGAAATGACGTAAACGTCGATCTCGTCGCCGACCTTCACAACGTCAGCGGGAGTCTTGATACGGTTCCAGCTCAGCTCGGAAACATGAACCATGCCGTCCACACCGCCAATGTCCACGAACGCACCGTAGGAAGTCAGGGACTTGACGGTGCCATGGTACTTCTTGCCCACTTCGATCTCGGACCAGATCTTCTCCTGCGCAGCCTTGCGAGCCTCGGAGTTGACGGCACGGATGGAGCCGATAACACGGCGGCGGGCACGGTTGACCTCGGTGATCTTCAGCTGCACGGTCTTGCCGACCATACCGGCCATGTCGCCGCCCTTGGCGATGCCGGACTGGGAAGCGGGAATGAACACCCGGATGCCCTTGACATTGGCGACCAGACCGCCCTTGTTTTCCTCGGTGATGGTGCCTTCCACAGTGGTCTTGTTCTCTGCCCATGCGGTCATGTCGTCCCAGACCTTCAGGCCGTCCAGCTTCTTCTTGGAAAGCTGCACGGTGCCTTCCTGGTCGTTGACGCGAACGACGAAGACCTCGATCTCGTCGCCAACTTTCAGGATGTCTTCGGGCTTCACGGAAGGATCGGTGCTGACTTCGTCATAAGGGATGTAGCCGGCATGCTTGGTGCCGAGGTCGACCTGGACTTCGGTGTTGCCGATTCCGGTCACGGTGCCGATAACCTTATCTCCTGTATTTAAAGTCTTGATGGACTGCTCGAGAAGCTCCGCGAAGTTCTCCTCCTGTACAGTCTCAACATTCGTGATTTCGCTCATAGTCTTGTTGACCTCCTTTATAATCCACGCCGGCGTCGACGCACCGGCAGTGATTCCAACATCGCTGACACCGCGAAAGTCCTCGGGACGCAGCTCGGAAGCGTTGTCCACCAGAAAGACCCGGCCGCAGTGTTCCCGGCAAATCATAGCGAGACGGCCTGTGTTGGAACTTTTGGGGTCTCCCACAACGACCATAGCCTGACAGATTTCACTCAATTCAGCTGCTTCGCTTTGCCTATACTCAGTTGCTCTACATATTGTATCAAAAATTTTCAGGTTAGTAAACTGTTTTTTTGCAAATTCACCGCACATTTTCCACAAAGATTCAGTCAAAGTCGTTTGTGAAACCATGCAAATTGACGATTTCTTAAGATTTTCTTTGGAATATGCCCAGTTTTTCAGGTCGTCAAGGGTCTCAAAAACCCGGCAGTCGCGGCACCATCCGGCAATGCCCTCCACCTCCGGATGGGTGGGCGTCCCGATGATGACAGGCAGCTGCCCTTCTTCCTCGGCGCGGCTGACGATTCCGTGGATGCGTTTGACGAAGGGACAGGTGGCGTCGATGATCTCCACGCCCCTGCGCTGCAATTCCTCATACACCGCCCGGCTGACGCCGTGGGAACGGATAATGACCGTCTGGCCGGGGCAAGCCTGCTCAGGGGCATCGATCACCTCCACACCCAAGGCGCGGAATTTGTCCACGACGTGGTGATTGTGAATGATCGGCCCCAGCGTGACCACCTTTTTCCCCGCTTTTGCCGCCTGCTCCACCAGCTCCACCGCCCGACTGACGCCGAAGCAGAACCCGGCGCTTTTCGCGACCCGGACGCTCATAGCGTCACCTTCCGGGCAATGATCTCCTTCATCGCGGCGATAACGCCGTCGATGTCCAGCTCAGAAGTGTCCAGCTTGACGCTGTCCCGCGCCATTTTCAGGGGAGCGATCTCCCGGTGGGTGTCCTGATAGTCCCGCTGCTGAATGTCCTTGAGAATTTTATTGTAGTCCGCCTTCTGTCCCTTCGCAATCAGCTCCTCCGTGCGGCGCTTTGCCCGCACCTCCGGGGTCGCGGTGAGGAAAATCTTCACCGTGGCCTTGGGCAGTACCACGGTGCCGATGTCCCGGCCGTCCATGATGACGTTGTGCTTCTCGGCCATTTCCCGCTGCATGTCCAGCAGCAGGTCCCGGACGATGGCGTGGGCAGAAACGAGACTGGCCTTCTGGGAAAGGTCGGGGGTGCGGATATCGCCGGTCACGTCCATGCCGTTCATGATCATGTGCTGGACGCCCTCGTCGTCGTACTCGATGCCGATGGTCAGCTCGTCGATGTAGCGGGTGATGCCGTCGATGTCCTTGGGGCTGACGCCCCACAGGTCAAAGAAATAGGCCACGGTGCGGTAAATCGCCCCGGTGTCCACGTAGTAAAAGCCCAGCTCTTTTGCAAGTCTTCGGGCGATGGTGGACTTTCCTGCCCCGGCGGGGCCGTCAATGGCGATGGAAATTGGTTTTGCCATATAGATTTCCTTCTTTCTATCTCTCTGAGCGCAGCTTGCTCAGGGCGTTTGCTTCTCTTGCGACCACCTCGTCGGGGGTCAGGTTCAGGCGCTTTCCCGTTTCCTCAGGGCTTAGGGGCATTCCGCCCTCCAGACCAAATCGCAGGGAGATCAGCTTCGCGTCGGCCTCGTCAAGCACCGACATCAGCTCCATGATGCGCTGGCGCATCTGGAAATAGGCGGTGTCCTCCACGGCCTGCTCTTCGGCTTCCTTTTCTTCCTCCGGCTCCGGCTGCTTCTTCGCCTGCGCCAGAAGACGGGCGTCGTCCAGCATCTTTTTCACCACGGATGCTTCCTCCGGGCTTATGTGCATGGCCTCGGCGATCTCCTCCAAAGTGGGATTTCTCCCCAGCTCGGACAGCAGCCGCTCGTCCACGGCGCGGTAGTCCTCCAGCGCCCCACGGAGCTTCTGCCCAACACCGTTGGCTCTCGCCTGCAAAAAGACCGCTTTCGCCATGTAGAACCGAATCCAGTAGTCCCGGTAGGCGTCATAATCCCCCTCCCGGTAGCCCTGAATGGCCTGCCACAGTCCGAGGCTCCCCTCCTGAATCAAATCCAGCAGGAGCACCCCGCAGCCGACGTGATCTTTGGCGATTTCCAGAACCCGGTGCAGCCCCAGATTGGTCAGCGTCTCCATAGCGCGCTCATCCGCTGCCGCGCATTTTGCGGCCAGCGCCTGCTCGTCGCCGGTGGAGGAAAGCTGCGCTACCTCTTCCAAGTACAGCCGCAGCGGGTCGTTGGGTTCCAATTCCCCGGGGTTCAGGCCCTTTTCCACCAGCTGCGCTTCCTGACGCAGACGCAGAGCCGCCTCTCCGCTGCCCGACGTTTTGGGGAGGTCAAAAACATTCAGATTCAGTCCGCCGTCCTCCAATGCCTGTAGGGCGTCCTCCACGACCTGCTCGTTTTCTTCCTCCAGCATGGTCAGAAGGTTCGCGGCCGAAACCGTATCCCCCGCCCGTTTGGTTCGCAGAAAGGCTTCCCACGGGCTATCCTCAAAGGAAAAATCCAGATCATTCATTCAAGAAATCCTCCAATCCAAGACTGGTACCCATTTTTTGCAGCTTGTCCATGGCCTGACGCTCGATCTGACGCACCCGTTCCTTGGAAATGCTCAGCTTTTTGCCGATCTCCTCCAAAGAATAGCAGTTGCCGTCCTCCATGCCGAAATGCAGCCGCAGGATCTGCTGCTGGCGCTCGTTCAGCGTACTCAGAAGCTGGTCCATTGTCTTGTCCAGCTCCCCGCGCACCACTTCCTCATAGGGCTGGGGCGCCTGCGCATCCTCCAGCAGAGATTGCAGGGCAGTGCCGTCGTCGTCCCCCGTGGGGACGTCCAGCGAGCAGATGTCCGGCGTCAGCTGGGTCAGCTCCGCCACTTTTTCCTCGGGCAGGCCGCACTTTTCCGCGATCTGCGCGGCGGTGGGTTCCTCCCCCAGTTCCTGACCTGTCTCTTATACACATCTCCGAG
>ERZ1026933.548-NODE-548-length-13196-cov-4.668671_pt1 | contig 13196 bp, 10 predicted proteins | sample MGYA00519252_ERZ1026933 | MGnify/ENA primary metagenome ERZ1026933 (study PRJEB26926, sample SAMN06164828) | human gut metagenome | biome: ENVO:00009003; feature: ENVO:2100002; material: ENVO:00002003 | host: Homo sapiens | place: USA | collected 2012 ... | reverse complement strand
GCTCAGGAGTCTCGTGGGCTCGGAGATGTGTATAAGAGACAGCCGGAAACACCGTCGATCTCGGCCGAACCGGCAGCCATCAGCTGCTTGCGCAGCTCATCGGCAGCGGCAGCGCCGTAGGAAGCGGTCTCGCCGGAGGTGTCCACGACCACGTCGGTCACGGCGCTGTCGGAGAAGGTCATGGTGACCTTGACGGTGGAGGAAATGCCCTCGGCAGTGCCCTCATAGGTGCCGGGGATGTAGGTGCCGGTTGCACCGGAAGCGGCAGCGCTGCCGGAAGCAGCGGTGGAGGTGGAGCCGGAGGCTGCATTGCAGGCAGCCAGAGCACCGGCGGTGACACCGCTCATGGCGGCGGCAGCGGCGATCTTCAGAAAGCCTTTGCGGGAGATCTTGTTCATAGTGGTTTCCTTCTCTTTCTCTTCTTGTGTCTCTTTGTGATTTTTGGCCCTGCTCTGTGGAAAAATCTACACAGAACCAACAAAAACAGTTTAGCATACCTGTGAAAAGTATGTCAATCAATTTGGGGGCACGGAACGCCTTAAACTTTGTTAAACATTTGGCGCAGGTATGGCCCGGTCAATGGAGAAAAATGCAGGCTCTGCGGGGATTTTTGCCAAAAACAATGCACGGAAACATTGCGCAGGTGTTGCGGTTATGTTACAATTGAGTTGCACACAGAAGCCGGCCAGCCACGACCGGCAGAACGGCAGCAAACGCTGTCACGGAAAGGGAGATTTTGGTATGAAGGTGGCAATGATCGGGCACAAGGACTTCCCGTCCCGTTCGGGCGGCGTGGAGGTCATGGTCGGCGGGCTGGCAACCAGCCTGGTCCGGCGCGGTTATGAGGTCACGGTGTACAACCGCGGCCTGCAGAAGGGGCACAATGTTTACACGACCGAGGGCGTGCAGGCCCGCCGCATCTTTACCTTTCAGAAGGCGTCGCTGAATGCCATGGTCTATTCGTTCCTGGCCACCTTTGACGCCCTGACGCGGGACTGCGATGTGATCCACTACCACGCCATCGGCCCATCGGTGCCGCTGGTGATCGCCAAGCTGTTCGGCAAGCACACGGTGTGCACCGTGCACGGGCTGAACTGGAAGGTGGACAAGTGGGGCGGCTTTGCCAGCGCCTACCTGAGGCTGGGCGAGCGGGTGGCCGCAAAGTATGCGGATGATCTGGTGGTGCTGTCGGAGAGCGAGTGGAACTATTTTCAGGAGAAGTACGATCGTACCGCCATCCTCATCCCCAATGCAGTGCAGATGCGCCAGCCGCTGCCCTGCAACCTGATTCGCGAAAAATACGGGCTGGAAGCCGGGAGCTACATTCTGTATGTGGGCCGCATCTCGCCGGAAAAGGGCCCGCTGGACCTGGTGGAGGGCTATCTGAAAGCCCACACGGACAAAAAACTGGTGCTGGCCGGCCCCTTTGCGGAGACCGAGTACTGCACCACGGTGCAGGAGAAGATCGCGGGCAACCCCAACATCATCACGACGGGCTATGTGGTGGGCGACGCGCTGCTGGAGCTGTACAGCAACTGCGCCCTGTTCGTGCTGCCCAGCCACACCGAGGGCCTTTCGCTTTCGCTGCTGGAGGCGCTGTCGCTGGGGGTGAAGTGCCTCGTGAGCGACATCCCGGAGAACACCACGGTGACCGCCGACTACGGCACCGAGTTCCGCACCGAGGACACCGACAGTCTGGCCCGGGCACTGGAGCGGGACACCGCCCGGCCCCTCACGCCGGAACAGCGTGAGGCACAGGTGGACTATGTGCGCACCAACTTTGATTATGATGTCATGCTGGATCGGTACGAGGAAGTGTATCACCATGTGATCGGTGACCCGCTCAAGGAGATACCTTCGCAGGCCAAGGCACACCGCAAGGCCGCAGCCGCCCAGGGAGGCGCAGCATGATAAAGGAAGAACAGAACCCGGTCGGGCCGGTGCTGACCGCGGCCGAAAGCCGCCGCCGGGTGCTGCACAACATGTGTTCGTCGCTGTTGTACAACCTGTCGGTGATCCTGTTCGGCCTGCTGCTGCCGCGGCTGTACCTCACCAGCTTCGGTTCGGAGCTCAACGGTCTGGACAGCACCATCAAGCAGATCTTTTCCTGTCTGACTCTGCTGGAAGCGGGCGTGGGCCTGGCCTCGCAGCAGGCCTATTACCTTCCGGTAGCCGTGGGCGACCGGAAAGCCATCAACGGCATTTTTTCGGCCACGCATCACTATTACCGCCGCACCGGTATCGTGTATCTGCTGGTCACGGTGGTGTTTGCGCTGCTGTACCCCCTGTGCATCAACACAGTGCTGTCCTACGGTACCGTGAGCCTGATCGTGGTGTTCTACGGCATCCCGGGCATCGTGAGCTATCTGGTGCAGGGCAAATACCGCTCCTTTATGGAAGTGGAAGGCAAAAACTATGTGATCACCTACATCACCACGGCCACCATGGCGGCGGGCAACCTGCTGCGCATGCTGGCGCTGCTGTTTACCCGCAGCATCCTGTTAGTGCAGGTGACCTACTGCGTGCCTTCGGTGTTCCAGGTGCTGGTGCTTACGGCCTATATGCGCAAAAACTATCCGTGGCTCAACGCGCACGATACCCCCAATCTGGAGGCGCTGGCCCAGCGCGGCTCGGTGCTGGTGCATCAGCTCACGAGCATCGTGTTCAACAACACCGACACGATCCTGATCTCCAGCCTGTGCGGTCTGGCGTCGGCCAGTGTGTACACCATTTATATGCTGTTTTTCTCCAACATCGAAAAGCTGTTCTACTCGATCGTCAACAGCATCAGTTTTCGGCTGGGGCAGCTGTTCTATGTGGAGCCGGAAAAGTTCAAGCGGCTGTACCGGCTGTACGATGCCCTTTACCTTTCCGCGGCCTTTGCACTGTTCACGACCGTGGCTGTGTTCCTGATGCCCATCATCGCGCTGTATACGTCCGGTGTGACCGATGCCGAGTACCTCGACACCCGCCTGCTGGTGCTGTTCACGGCGGTGGAGCTTCTGTCCAGCGCCAAGCAGCCGTTGGGGATGCTGCTGAACATCAGCGGCCGCTTTGAAGAGACCCGGCAGCAGGCCCTGATCGAGATGGGCATCAACCTGCTGGTGTCGGTGATGTCGGTGCTGCGGTTCGGCATCGCGGGCTGCCTGTTCGGCACACTGGCGGCGCACCTGTACCGCTATACGGCGTTGATCCTTTTTACCCGGACCAAAGTGCTGGGAGAGTCGCCGGTGGGCGATTTTGTGCGGCTGGGCGTCAACGGGCTGCTCTGCGTTGTGCTGCTGTACCTGCTGGGATTTGACCGCTGCTATGGCGGCGGCTACCTGATGGTGTGCCTGAAGGGTGCGTTGTTCGGGCTGTGGGTGCTGCCGCTGTTCCTTGTGGTGAACGCGGTGCTGGACTGGCGCAATGTGGACACCCTGCGCGGGCTGCTGCACACGCTTACGATCAAAAAAGGAGCGACGGAGGAAAAACACGATGCGGAATGAAGAAGCGATGTGCGAGGGCCTGCTCTCGGTCGTGATCCCGGTGTACAACATCCGGGACTATGTGGAGCGCTGTGTCCGCTCGGTGCTGGCGCAGCCGGATGTGCCGCTGGAAGTGCTCATCGTGGATGACGGCAGCACCGATGACAGCGGCGCGGTGTGTGACGCACTGGCGGCGGAGGACAGCCGGGTCACAGTGATCCATAAGCCCAACGGCGGCCTGTCGGACGCCCGCAATTACGGGCTGTGCCATGCACAGGGCGAGTATATCCTGTTCATGGACGGTGATGACTGGCTGGCAGAGAACGTTTGCCCCGGCCTGCTGCAGATGGCGCTGCAGGACCGGGCCGATGTGGTCATCGGCAAGGTGCATTTTCTGCGCGAGGAACCGGTGATGACCCGCTGGGAAGAAGCGGTGGAAAAAAACTTCACCTTTCACACAGTTTACACCGGTAAGGAGTATCTTTTGAAATGCCTGCAGACCGGTGGCCTGCGGGTGGAAGTGGGGCGGCACCTGTACCGCACCGGCTTTTTGCGGGCGAACGGCCTGCAGTTCTGCAAGGGCATCCTGCACGAGGACGAAGAGTTCACGCCGCGGGTGCTGCTGCAGGCGCAGCGGGTGGTGCTGACCGGGCAGGAGATCTACTATTACGATAACTGCCGCGCCGGTTCCATCACGCACGCGGAAGGATTGAGCACCCGCCGTGTTCAGGACCGGCTGCGCATCTACGACAGTCTGGCGGAGATCTACCGTACGGTGACCCCGCGGGCGCTGCGCCGCCGCCTGCAGGATGACCTGTGCTGGAAGTATCTGGACTGCGCGGCGCGGTTCGATTGCAGGACCCTGCCGGGCTACCGCCCGCAGCGGCTGCGGATGCTGCAGTTTGCCTGCACGCCCCGCCGCCGGGCCAAGGCAGCGCTGTTTGCCCTCTCGCCGGAGCTGTTCCGGCGGGTGATGAATCATTGACCCATTGACGAGGAAAGGCAGAAGAGCATGGCGCAACATGCAAGAATAAAACGAACGCCCCCGCCGGACGGCGCACGCCGCCGATGGTGGCAGAACCGGCTGCTGCAGCTGCTGGCGGCTTTTGTGCTGCTGTGCGGCGTGGCAGCTGCCGGACTGAAACTGTACACGGATTATACGAATAGTCATTTTCAGGTGACCTTTTACCGGGTGACCTCCAGCCATGTGTCGGAAAAGCTGCGGGTCCTGTTTTTGTCGGACCTGCACCTGCGGGAATACGGCGAGCACAACGAGGAGCTGATCCAGACCGTGCAGGAGCTGGACCCGGACCTGATCCTGCTGGGCGGTGACCTTGTCACCTTCCCGAACCCGGAGTATGAGAATATGCTTTCGCTGTGCCGCAGCCTTGCCGATGTGGCCCCGCTGTACGGGGTGCTGGGCAACCACGAAAGCGAGATGATCTACGGCGGGGTGGATGACCAGCTGGCCGAAAAATTTTCGGAGGCCGGGGTGCAGCTGCTGCGCAATGAGACCCGCACCATCCAGATCGGGGAAAACAACGTGGAGCTCATCGGGCTGGAAGGGGCCCTGAAGGACTTTTACAAATACGGTGCCAGCGACTGTGTGGAGAGCCTGAGCCGCCAGTACGACACCTTCCGCATCTGCATCAACCATGTGCCCATGGCCTTTGTGGACTACATGCAGGATGCGCCCTTTGACCTGGCGCTGGCCGGGCACACCCACGGCGGCCTGATCCGCCTGCCGGTGCTGGGGCGGCTGTACACCGCAGAGGAGGGGCTGTTCCCGGAGTATGCGGGCGGCATATACCAGCTGGACAGCGGGGCACCCCTCATCGTGGGCTGCGGCCTGGGCGACTCCAACCAGATCCCCCGCGTATACAATCCGCCGGAGCTGGTTCTGGTGGATGTGAACTGGTACTGAGATGAACGAACTTGAAAGGAGGCCCGGAGACGTGGTGACAAAGATCAAGCAGATCTTCAAACAGGCTGTGCTGCGCTTCTGGAGCCTGCGGGTGCCGTTGATCGTGGTGTGCATCCTGCTCGCGGCACTGCTGTGCACCGCACAATATCAGGACAGCAGCCGGGTGGCCTCGGCCCAGATGACCCTGAACTACTCCGAGGCATCGCAGGGGCTCAACCCCAACCGCACCCGGTTTACGACTACCGACCTGACCTCCGACGAGGTGCTGCAGAGCACCCTGTACAACGCCGGACTGGAAGGTCAGATGACGGTGGAACAGCTGCGCAAGGCCATTACGGTGGAACCCACCGATGTGACCAACGTGAGCAGCTCGGAAAACTACATCACCACCAGCTGCAGCATCAGCCTGCAGCTGGAAGAACCCTGCCAGCACCTGACCGCAGCCACGCTGCTCCGGATCTTCTGCGGCAGTTACAAGGATTATTTCATGGAGCACTACGGCGAGAACCAGAGCGTGTTCTCCTGCACCATGCCGGATTACTTTGACACCGAGCCGTATCTGCGCCTCAAGAGCCTGACGCTGCGGGCCAACCAGCTGGACCGCTACCTCACGGCCCGTGTCAGCGAGAACAAGAGCTATCAGGACGCCACCACCGGCAACACCTTCCTGAGCCTGTCCAAGCAGATCCAGAACGTGATCAACTACGAGATCCCGCGCATCCAGGCCTATATCCTGCGGGGCGGCCTGTCGGCGGATGTTTCTTCCCTGACGGCCATGCTGCAATACAAGCTGCAGATCGAGCAGCTGGACTATCAGGAGCAGATGACCTACTACAACTCCGACAATCTGGGCATTGGCCTGTACGATGAGAGCATGAGCGCCATCGTCATGATCCCCACGCTGGACAAGAACAGCGAGTTCTATATGTCCCGCACCAAAACGGCGCTGGACACCATGGCCAGCGACGCCGACGGTGCCCTGGTGGAGGCGACCTCCCATCAGGATGTGATCACCACCACCCAGTATGTGGTGCAGCAAATGCAGACCATGAGCGACCCGGCGGGTCTGACCACGGTGAACGCCATGCTGCAGGAACTGGAAACCACCATGGATCAGATCCAGCAGGCACTGCGGGTGACGGATGCCTCCTATATCATCTATAAGACCCAGAACTACCTGGTGTTCAACTATGCGGCCGGCTCCTTTGTGCAGCAGATCGGCCTCAAGCGGGTGATCGTGGAAATGGCAGTCTTTGTGGTGCTGTGCTTCGGCCTGTGCATGGTGCGCACCGCCCGGCAGATCCGGAAGGAGGAACAGCGTTGAAAAAGTTTGATATCCTGCGCTACCTCCGGCGGTTCTTTGCACTGGTGCTGGCCGTGACCATGGCGGGCACAGTGGTGGTGTACTGGTACTGCAAGAACAACCAGACCTACACCGCCAGTGTGAACATCAAGTACCTGCACGACGGCATCAAGGACGGCTTTGCCCCGGACGGCACCGCCATGAACGTGGACGAGATCTATTCTTCCAAGGTCATCTCGCAGGCCATGGAGAGCCTTGGGCTGCAAAGCGGCATCAACCTTGTGCGCTCTCACTGCACGGTGGAAGAGCTGATCCCGGACGACCAGAAGGCCCTGCAGGAAGCTCTCATCGACAAGGGGGAAGAGTCGACCTACTTCCCGGACGAATACAAGGTGACGCTGGTGGTGGACGGCAGCCTGGGTGCGAGCTACGCCCGCCGGGTGCTGGATGCCATCGTCAGCAGCTATTCCACCATCTACACGGAGGAATATGTGGAGCTGCCTCTGACCATGAACCCCTCCAGCGGCCTGCTGAACAGCGGCTACGACTATTACGAGTGCGTGGACGCGCTGTCGGCCGACACCACCGAAGTGCTGAACTATCTGGAGGATAAAAAGACAAACTATCCCAACTTCCGCTCTTCGGTCACGGGTTATTCCTACGAGGACCTGTACGACATCTATAAGATGCTGTACGACTACGAGATCCCGTCGCTGTACGCGAATGTGATGACCGGGCCGCAGGTGCGCAACGCCGACAAGCTGTGCCGCAGCCTGACCCAGAGCATCGAGAGCAGCGTGCAGAACGAGCAGGTGTATCAGGAGCGGGAAGCCTACCTCAGCGGCCTGATCCAGAACTACTCGGAGAAGAACCGCGACCTGATCAACTACCATTACCACAACGACGCCAATGACAGCGGCACCGACTACATCCTGAAGAACGTAGAGGCCTACGATGACAACCAGAGCAAGCAGATCACCTACGATTCGCTGATTTTGGAGTATGTGGAGATCGACAAGACCCTGCGCAGCAGCGCCATCCGCCGGGCCTACACCCAGCAGCTGTTGGACACCTTCCAGGCAGCCGGCGGGGTGGGCGGCGATGAGGCCTCCCATGCCGCGATCGAGTCGGAGATCAACAAGTACGAGCAGACGCTGGTGGACTACTACCAGATCGTGAACCAGACCAGCATGGAGCACAACCGCTCCCTGAGCGCGGACTATCTGCAGACCACCAGCTCCACCAGAGTGTGGCCCAGCATCAACACCAAGCTGTATCTGGCCATCGGCTTTGTATTCTTCTTCCTCGTGGGCTGCGCACTGGCCGTTGTGGTGGGCCGTTCCCGCGACTTTGTGGAATACTTTATGTATGTGGACAAAAAGACCGGTCTGCCCAACCGCGACCGTGTGGATGCCATGATGGCACGGCTGGAAAAGCAGGGCCTGCTGCCCAGCCACTTTACCTGCATGTGCTTCCAGTTTACCAGCCTGAACCATCTCTCGCGGGAGTATGGTTACTCGGTGGGCAACCATGTCCTGCGGGACTTTGCCGGGCTGGTGGCGGCCCTTGGCACCGAGGAGAGTTTCATCGGTTCCAACGGTGCGGGCCAGATCGTGGGCTTCTTCCGGGAATGCAACGCCGTCAAGGCGGAGGCCATTCTGGAAGTGCTGGACGAGCAGATCCAGGAGTACAACAGCCTGAACCCGGATTACGCCATCGAGTACAGGGCAGCCAGTGCCACCTCGGATGACGAAAAGGAATTCAACATCCGGGATCTGCTGCGCTGCGCATTCAAGAAGCTGCGGGATGCCAATAAGCCGCAGCCGGAGACCGCACACGAGACGGTGTAAAAAAGATAAGGAGGCGGCAGTCATGCTGCAGAATCAACGGGCCTGCCAGTTCGTCCGTTCCAAAACCGGCTGTGAGCCGCTGGCACTTGCCGTGGCGTGGGGTGCCCGCACGGCGGGCCGCTGTGCCGCCGGGGTGCTGGGAGCCGTGAAGCATCAGCGCTTTTCCGACCAGCAGCTGGAGACCTTTGCCGCCCGCGCGCCGGGCATCTGCCCGAAGCCGGTGTGCGATGCCGGGGAGCCCTGCCCGCTGCCGCCGCAGGACGATGCGGTGGATGTGTCGGTGATCGTGCCGGTGCACAACGGGGAGCGCTTTTTGCGCGCCTGTCTGGACAGCATCCTGCACCAGAACACCACTCGCCGCCTGCAGGTGCTGGCGGTGGAGGACGGCTCCACCGACGGCAGCGGGACCATTCTGGCCGAGTACGCCCGGCAGGGAGGGGTCACCGTGCTGCACCCGGAGCAGGGCGGCAGCGCGGCCCGCGCCCGCAACACCGGTCTGGCCCGGGCGGTGGGCCGCTGGGTCCTGTTTGTGGATTGCGATGACTGCCTGCTGCCGGACGCAGTGGAGACGCTGCTGACGGCACAGGCGCGTACCGGGGCGGATATCGTGCAGGGCGGCTGGCAGTATTGCGACGAAGCCGACACCTGCGGTGCGGTGCAGCAGTACGCAGAAGCGTGCTACACCGGCCCCCGGCGGCTGGATGTGGTGGAGCTGCCCGGCACTCCCTGGGGCAAGCTGTACCGCCGGACCCTGTTTGAACGGGTACGGTTCCCCTCCGGATACACCTGTTTTGAGGATGCCATGATCCATTTCTGGGTCTTTCCGCGGGCGAAGTGCATTGCTTCGACAAAACCTGTGGTATATTTGTGGTGCAAAAATACAATGGGGCTCACCGCGACCTCCCAGAATACGGCCAAAGCATTGCAGGCCTACTGGGTGGCTGAAGAAATGCTGGACGGTGCGGTGCGTCTGGGCCTGCCGCAGGATGCGCTGTTTGCCTGCAACCTGATCCTGCAGCTGGCCAATTACTGCTATGTGTGTGTGGCCGGTCTGCCGGAGGCGGACCGGCAGACGGCCTTTGCCTGCTGCTGCCTGCTGTACCGCCGGTGGGCAACGAAGCTGCCGGACCCCCGGATGCTGCCCTATGCCGTGCGGCTGGCGCAGCGGGCGCTGGAACAGGCGGACTATGGGCTATGGCAGCTGCAGGGCAGACTGTTCCTGCTGATCAACTGACCGGTTTACACCGGCACGGAAAGCGAGGTGGACTGCGTGCAGGATGTTTCCAAGATCCTGACCCGGAAATATTACGGCAAAAAAGACCCGTTCCGCAGCCGGGAGTTCCGCCAGCCCCGCTGGATGGAACTGCTGGCGGTGCTGCTGTTCACCGTGTCCGGGCTGGGCGAAGGCAAAAGCATCAATGTGGTGCTGGGCGGTCTGCCCAAGGCGGTGACGCTGGCCTTTGTGGGGCTGGCCGGGCTGGAATTTTTCATCCGGGGTGATTTTGACCGGTTGAAAAAACTGGCCGGGCCGTCCGGGCTGTACATCCTGTATCTGGCGGTGCTTGCCGCCTGGTCCATGTTCATCTGGGTGCGCAACTTCACGGCCTTTGCCTCCATCACCCGCGGCGTGGAAAAGATCCTGTATCAGAGCATCGCCACGGTGGTGGCCATCTGCTGCGTGTACCTGTACGGGCGGTTCAGCATCGACCTGTTCACCATCGGCATCTGCTGCGCAAACCTCTTCATCCTGTTCAGCGAGGTGCCCGCCTATGGTGTGGGCGAGAGCGTGAGCTCCCTGCTCACCAGCATCCTGTCGCTGGGCAACAACACCTATGGCTATGCCGAGCGGCTGGAGATCCACGAGGTGACCTTTCTGGAGGGCATCTTTGTGCTGTACTACCTGTTCTTTTCGCCAAAAGAAACCAAGCAGCAGCGCACCCGCAACTGGGTGCTGGCGGGCTGCTCCTTCTTTTTTGTACTGGCGGGCATGAAGCGCATCCTGCTGCCGGCGCTGGTGGTCTCGGCCTTTTACATCTGGGTGCTGCGCCGCAGCCATGCCAAGGAAAAGCTGATCATGCTCACCGGCGTGGCCTGGGTGACCCTGTTCTGGGTGTATCTGTATCTGGTGCACACCGGGGCCATCTCCCGGCTGCTGAACGCTGTGGGCATCAACATGATGGGCCGCGATTACATCTGGAGCCTGGCCAAGGACTACTATCAGTTTTCGCCTACCTTCATCGGGCTGGGGTTCGAGGCGGTGGACGCCATGGTCACCCGCTTTTATGAGATCGGCCTCATTGATGTGGCCTACCCGCTGCACAACGATATCCTCAAGGTGTTCGTGGAACTGGGCTTTCCGGGGCTGTGCTTCTGGTGCGCGTTCCTGTACCTGATCCTGCCCTGGTACTGGACCAAACGCTACGGGCCCGAGGCCGGCATCCTGTATTTTGCCATCCTCAACCCGCTGTCCATGACCTACCTTACCGACAACACGGCCTTTTATTTCTGGTGCACCATGGGTCTGCGCATGATCCCGCTGGCGGTCTGCTGCTTTGCAAAGCCGACGAAGGACCCTGCCGCCCAAAAACAGACATGGCAGCCGCCCTCGGCGCAGGAGGTGCAGCGGCGCATCCGGGCACAGTACCGGGAGAAAGGAAGTTCTTCATGATCCATATCCTGCAGTCGGTCAGCAACATGGACCGGGGCGGCATCGAGTCGATGCTGATGAACTATTACCGGCATCTGGACCGCACGCGATTCCAGTTCGATTTTCTGGTCAACAAGAAAAAGCCCGGCTTTTTTGATGACGAGATCCGCGCACTGGGCGGGCGCATCTTCCAGAGCCCGGGCGTAGCCCCGCAGAGCTACCCGGCCTATCTGCGCTCTATGCAGCGGCTGCTGGTCCAGCACCCGGAGATCAAGGTGCTGCACGCCCACAACGAGGCCATGCAGCTTTTTGCGCTGGAAGGCGCTAAAAAGGCGGGCCTGCCGGTGCGCATCGCCCACGCCCACAACACCTGTCTGCCCAAGGACGCCAAGCTGCCGATCAAATGGTTCTGCAAACAGTTCATTCCCGGCGCGGCCACCGATTACTGGGCCTGCGGGCGGGAGGCCGGCATCTACTACTTTGGACAGAGCGCGTGGGATGCCCGGGGCGTGACCCTGCGCAACGCCATCGACCTGGACCGCTTTGGCTACCGGCCGGAGGTGCGGGCAAAGCTGCGGGCAGAATATGGCCTGAACGATAAGCTGGTGGTGGGCTGTGTGGCCCGCCTGATGGCGCAGAAGAACCACACCCGCCTGCTGGACATCTTTGCGGCCCTGAAAAAGGTGCGGCCGGACAGCTGCCTGCTGCTGGTGGGCGAGGGCGAGCTGCGGGCCGAGCTGGAAGCCAAAGCCGCCCGGCTGGGCATTGCGCAGGATGTGAAGTTCCTGGGCGTGCAGAGCGACACCTCCGTCTGGTATCAGGCCATGGATGTGTTCGTGATGCCCTCGCTGTTTGAGGGCCTGCCCGTGGTGGGCATGGAAGCGCAGGCGTCCGGTCTGCCCTGCGTGTTCTCCACCGGCGTCACCGAGGAAGTCCTGCTGCGGCCGGACAGCTGCCGCATTTCGCTGGAACAGCCGGACGAAGCATGGGCCGCAGTGCTGAAGGATGCGGACCGCAATCTGCCCGACCGTGCGCAGGCGGCGGCACAGGTGCGGGCTGCCGGGTACGACATCCGGCAGGAGACCCTGCGCCTGCAGCAGCTGTACACCGGCCTGATCGCCAAAAGGGGTGCCGCACATGCCTGAGATCAGTATTATTGTTCCGGTTTATAACGTAGAGCAATATCTTCCGGCGGCACTGGACTCTCTGCGGGCCCAGACCTGCCCGGACTGGGAAGCCATTCTGGTGGACGACGGCTCCCCGGACGGCTGCGGGGCGCTGTGTGATGCGGCCGCCCGGCAGGATGCCCGCTTCCGGGTGATCCACCAGAAGAACGCCGGGGTCGGCGCGGCCCGCAATGCCGGGTTGGCTGCAGCCCGCGGCACCTATGTGCAGTTTCTGGACAGTGATGACGCACTGGAGCCCCAGATGGTGGAGGTGCTGTGCCGCACGGCCCGGCAGACGGACGCCGACCTGATTTTGTTCGGCGGCTATGAGGAGCACTACGCGGCCGACGGCACCCGTACCGGCTGCACCGACATTGCCCCGGTTCTGGAAGGGGTATACCGGGGCGACCCCTGCCCGCAATTGTTCCCGCAGCTGTCGGCCATGTCGCTGGTCACGCGGCAGCTGTTCCGCCGCCGCTGCATCGAGGAAGGCCGCTGTCGCTTTACCGATCATAAGATCGCGGAGGACGCCCTGTTTTTCGTGTCCTTTTACCGGCAGCACCTGCACTGTGTGGTGGGCATCCCGGAAAAGCTCTACCGCTATAAGCTGCGTGCCTCGGGCTCGGCCTCCCAGAGCTACCACCCGGAGCGGCTGGCCGATAACTTTTACCTCTCGGATGCGGTGGAGGCTGTGGCAAAGAGCTGGGGATTAGAAAACGACCCCGCCTGCCGCCGGGCCGTAAACCACAGCCGGGTGCTGGACCTGCAGCTGGGCATCAAGAATGTCTGTCTCTGTCTCTTATACACATCTGACGCTGCCGACGAATAGCCTTGTGTAG
>ERZ1026933.546-NODE-546-length-13218-cov-14.813796_pt1 | contig 13218 bp, 8 predicted proteins | sample MGYA00519252_ERZ1026933 | MGnify/ENA primary metagenome ERZ1026933 (study PRJEB26926, sample SAMN06164828) | human gut metagenome | biome: ENVO:00009003; feature: ENVO:2100002; material: ENVO:00002003 | host: Homo sapiens | place: USA | collected 2012 ... | reverse complement strand
AAATAAGCTTGCTTATTTTTTATGCCGAGGTACAGCTTGCCTTATTTTAAAATACGTGATAATCTTTAAAATACCGCGTAGGGTGTCTGTAAATTTGCTGTTAGAGGTTGTATATCAGTACCGCTGTGTAGGCAATGTAGCAGAGAATCAGAATGCTTCCTTCCACCCGGGTGATGATGCGTTTCCCGAAAAAGATACCGAACAGCCAAAGCAGGATGCTGGACCCTACGAGTACCCACAAATCGAAATTGGTGATGCCCGTCAGACGCAGTGGAGTGATGGAGGCCGAACAACCCAGTACGAAGAATATATTGAAGAGATTACTTCCGATGACGTTTCCGATGGCTATTTCGGGGTTTTTCTTCAAGGCGGCTACGATGGAGGTGGCGAGTTCGGGCAGTGAAGTGCCGCCCGCTACGAGCGTGAGACCGATGATGGATTCGCTGACACCCAATCCGCGGGCTATGCCGCTGGCACCGTCTACAAAGAAATTACCTCCGATGATGAGGCCGGCAAGTCCGCCGAGAATGTATAGGGCGGACTTCCACGCGGGTAACAGCCTGATTTCGTCTTCTTCCTGTAAGTGCTCCTTTTCCGGTTCCTTCATACTTCCATCCCTTTTTGCAATGGCAAAAGTATAACTCAGGAAAATGGCAAAGAAGCATAGCAGCAATAGGCCGTCGGTGATGCTGAGTATGTTCTCCCCACTGCTGTCCAGTAAGACGTCGTTGGCACAAATCAGCAGGGCGAAGGATGAAAGGATGCAAAGGGGTATTTCGCGTTTCAGTGTGTTACGGGTAATGGCTATCGGGGCAAAAAGGGCCGTACAACCCACAATCATCAGGGTATTGAACGTATTGCTTCCCACCACATTGCCAATGGCAATGTCTGCACTGCCTTTGAGAGCAGAGGATATGCTGACGGTGAGTTCCGGTGCGGAAGTGCCGAAGGCAACAATGGTGAGCCCGATGACGATGGACGGTATATGGAAACGTTTGGCAACGGATGCGGCACCGTCTGTCAAGCCATTGGCACCCAGAAGAATGAGGAGCAGTCCTCCGACAAGAAACAATATATTCATAGGTATGTCAATTTTGAGTACAAAGATAGTGCAAACCGGATACAGAACTTTCATGTTTGCATGAAAAAGTTATGTCGATTAGGGTAGGAAGTTAAAAACATTCCGTATGTTTGAAGCATTTATTGGGTATATTTGCATAATTAAAGAATCAAATCAAGAAGTTTATATATGAAGGTTATCCGTGCTTTCTGTCTTTGTTGGCTGTTGATGCTGGCGGACGGAGTGTCAGCTCAGTTGGTAGATAAAGTGCTCAGTGTTTTAGGTGAGGATAGTGTGGGGAGTGTCACAGTGGCAAGGACTGACTCCGATTCGATTCAGTTGTCGCTTGTCCGGCAGGAGTTGGAAACAGCCCGGCTGAATGAGGCGAACCTGCGGATGGAAATGGAGCAGATGAAGTTGGCGGGCTATGCGGCCGATTCGGTGAAGCTGGCATTGCAGAAACAACGCATTGATTCGTTGCGGACGGTGACACCGGGTATTCCGGTGGTGGTGGAGAAGGACACTTTGTTCTATCTGTATGCCAAGCGTGGAGGGCATACGCCCCAACAGCGAGCCAAAGATGTAAGCAACGTCATCGAAGCATTGGGTACGCGTTTCAATCTGCGTCCGGACTCTGTTTATTTAGAGAGTACGGATATTGTTACAGACTTGATGTATGGCGAAAAGGTCATCATTTCCTTTACCGATCAGGATGCTTTGTGGGAAAACTGTACCCGCGACCAGCTGGCCGCCAGCAAGAGGCATGTCGTGGTGGACAAACTGAAAGCCATGCAGAAGGAGCATAGCTTGTGGCAGTTGGGTAAGCGTATCTTGTACTTTATCCTGGTGCTTGTGGGACAGTTCTTCTTGTTCAAGTTTACCAACTGGCTGTTCAGAAAACTCAAACTACGCATTCAGAAGCTGAAGGATACCAAGCTGAAACCGATCTCTATTCAGGATTATGAATTGCTGGATACGCAGAAGCAGGTCAACCTGCTGGTGTTTGTTGCCAACCTGGTGCGTTATGTAGTCATGCTGTTGCAGTTGCTGCTGACGGTTCCGTTATTATTCTCCATTTTCCCTCAGACCAAGAGCTTGGCTTATACATTATTCTCCTACATCTGGAATCCTATAAAGGTCATCTTGAATGGAATAGCCGACTATATACCCAATCTGTTCACTATCTTTGTGATATGCTATGCGGTGAAGTATCTGGTCAGACTGGTGCGTTATCTTGCCAATGAGGTGCAGGCTGAACGGCTGAAGATAAACGGCTTCTATCCGGATTGGGCCATTCCTACCTATCATATTGTGCGCTTCTTGCTTTATGCGTTTATGATTGCCATGATTTACCCTTATCTGCCGGGTTCCAAGTCGGGAGTCTTCCAGGGAATCTCCGTGTTTGTCGGCTTGATTGTTTCGCTCGGTTCCAGTACGGTTATCGGCAATATCATTGCAGGACTGGTCATAACCTACATGCGGCCTTTCAAGCTGGGTGACCGCATCAAGCTGAACGATACTACGGGCAACATCATTGAGAAAACACCGCTCGTCACCCGCATCCGTACTCCGAAGAATGAGGTGGTGACCATTCCGAACTCTTTCATCATGTCTTCCCATACGGTCAATTACAGCCAGTCTGCCCGTGAGTATGGATTGATTATCCATTCGGAGGTCAGTATTGGCTACGATGTTCCGTGGCGGAAGACACATCAGCTGTTGATAGAGGCTGCATTGAATACTCCTGGAGTGATAGATGATCCCCGTCCGTTTGTATTGGAGACTTCCCTTCAGGATTATTATCCGGTTTATCAAGTGAATGCCTATATCAGGGATGCCAACAGCCTTAGCCAGATTTACTCTGATTTGCATCAGAATATCCAGGATGCCTTCAACGAAGCAGGCATCGAAATCATGTCTCCTCACTACATAGCTACGCGTGACGGCAGTGAGACGACCATACCCAAGGATGACTTACGGGAGAAAAAGCAGTAAGGGAGCCGGTTATCGTGCCAGTAAAATCTCTGCAAACGGTACGTAGAACATAAACATCCTCCATTCCTTTGTCTGGAAATCATAAGTTTCGATGAAGTCGCCTTCACGATAGCCTGCAAACTGCACGTAGAGTTTCCTTGTCTGCCCGTCCTTGGAGTAGTACATGGCAGCGGAGCGTACGGCGTTGGGGTAGGTGGCGAAAGGCTCTTTCAAGTTTCCGGCAGTAGTATCCCATAAGCAGAATTGCGTATCTCCACCATTGGCACGGGAAACGATATAGCCTCCTTTGCATTGCAGGCTGTTTGGGTTTTCGGGGGATGGTTCCATAATCCGGAAAGGTATCAAGGCTTCGGCCTTGATGGGGTCGTAGCAATGCATCTTTTCTTTGGCGATGTCTATCACGACGGGCGAGAAGGTGCCGTCGCCGTTGTTGGCCGAGAGCAGCATGTGGGCGTCGGCTATCACGCCCGGATAGCGTGAGAGGGATTCGGGCTTCAGTCCATCCGGTAATGGTATTTCGGGAGTATGTATCGGTGGCATATTCAACCGGGTATATACCGGATAAGAGATGCTACAGTAGGTGAGGAGCTTATCTCCGGCCATTTCCAGGGAAACAGTGTTGTTGAAGTCCGAGCAGATGGTAATTGCGTTACGTTCTACCGGGTTACACCAATAGTGCATGCAGAGGTCGTATCCGTCGATGAAACTACTGCCGTCTTTCTCCCGTATCCCGCAGAGGATGTTGGTGCCGGGGATGTTGGCGGCAAGGTGGAAATCTTCGTCGTCATGGAACTGGATTACTTCCGATATTTCTTGTGTTACCAGGTCGATACGGGTGATGCCGCGGGGAACGGTCGGTGTGTAAATGGCGTGGGAGTTGGTGATACCGTAGAGATATGGTTCTTCGGGGGATTGTCCGTCGGCTACCGAAATCTGGCCGAGAGGCTGAAGCTGTCCTGCCCGTTCCAGGAACATTTCTACCCGTGAGGCGGGCCAGTGTCCGGGGGCAAGGAAAGTAATGCTGTTGGTGGTTTGCTCCGTGGTAACGGCGCGTGTGTAGCGTGAATACCCTTCGGGAAAGAGAGGATTGTCGGCTATCGGCCAGTAGATGTCCAATATGATTTGGTCGCCGCTCTGCAAGCCGTCGGCTTTGACGGTCACGGCATCACCGGGATTGAAGGTCTTTCCGGCATCGGATATGGTGATATTGGTCACAAAAGCGGGTTGTTTCTCTTTGTCGTCATCACTGCAAGCGGCAAGTAGCAGGCTGATTAGTAGCAGGAAGTGTATCTTCTTCATCATAGTTATGTATTGACAAATGCAAATATAGGGCTTTTTCTTGTATTCCTGCGGATCGGCTTTGTTTTTGTCGTATGAGATGGAAAAATCCTCCTACGAAACATGGTCTTTTGCTTCGTGGGAGGAAAGTGGTTGTTCGGCAGGGCTTCGGGGGAATGCGCCTGCTTGCGTGCCGGCTTGGATTATTTGCTGCGCGTCACCGTGTGCAATACATTCCCTTTCTTGTCAATCATGCGCAGTTCCAGTGTCTTTTTGCTGGCCGATACAATGGAGAAACCCGGTTCGGGGCTGCAGAATACGGTCCCTTCGATGGGCTTCACCTTGCGGGCGAGCGAACCGGCAGAATTGGTGATATAGTCGATGTCGCTGCCTGCCACGCGTACGTGCTGGAAGTTGTGGATGTGCCCGCAGATGTACATATCCACCTTGTGCTTGCGCAGGATGGGATCGAGACGTGCCTGCATATCCGCGCGTTCGCTCTCGTCCTTCGGGGTTTCGGCATAGATGGGATGGTGTCCGGCAACGATAACCCAGTCCTCTTTGGCGGCAGTCAGTACGGAATCTATCCAGGAAAGTTGTTGCTGGTAATCCTGCTTGCAGGCATCGGGATAGGTCTCGCTGTCGTTGCGGTATTTGTCAATCATCGGGGCGGTGTCTACCCAAAGGATGCGGATGGTAGCGCCGTTGTCCTCGAACGTCTTGGTATAATAACGGGCGGGCATGGTCCAGCGGCGGCTGATATTACTGTAGTCGAGCACAGCCTGCGTATTACCGCGGTATTCGTGGTTGCCCAGCAGGGGAAACCAGTCTATCATCAGCTCCGGGTGGCTGTAAATAAGTTCGTAGTTGGTCATCCAAAGCGGGTCGTTCACGCTACGTACGCCTTCAAAGTGGTGTACATCGCCGGTGGCAAGAACGAATTCGGGGCCTACTTCTTCTGCCATTTGTCCCATCAGTTCGGCGATGGGCTTTTGGTCGTAGTAGCCGTTACGGCCGAGGTCGTTGGCTACGTAGAAGTTGAACTTCTTGTCGAAGATGGAGTAATCGGTGATTTGGGCAATGGCTGCGTTGCCGAGTAGGGCAATAAACAGTAAAAGGAATATTTTCTTCATTGTCATTATTAAATTGTTGAGTAGTTAATGTTGATAACTTGTTGAGATAGAATTCGCTGTTTAAAAATTAATCTTCACTCCCGCATTCACTTTCACGCCGTAGTATTCTGCCTGCATGGTACGGTCTTTTGTGCCCTGGTAGTAGCGTAGCGGCTGGTTCAGCAGGTTGTTGGCTTCGGCGTAGAAGGTAGTCTTGAACTTCTTTCCGAAGGTATAGCTGGCGTTTACGTCCATATAGTTCACCTTGTCGTAGTAGCGGTCGTAGAAGGTGCTTTCTCCCATTTCGTCGATGAAATCGGAAGCGAAGTTATAGCTCAGGCGCAGATTCAGACCGCCTTTCTCAAAGTATAGGGAAGCATTTGCGGTATGCTCCGGAGAGCCTGGCATGCTCAAGTCTTTCTCATTCTCGCGACCTTCGAAGTTGAAGTCTTCCACACGGGAGTGGGTGTAGGTGTACGTTCCGTAGAAACCTACACATTTCAGAGCGGGAGCAATGAAGCTGAAGTCGCGCTGGTAGGATAACTCTACCCCTACCAGGTTGGCGTTGCCCGCATTCTTGGGTTGGGTGAAGCGGGTGTAGGTGTTACCCTGGTATTCGTAGTTGGTGCTCACCTGGTCTACGATGAAGTCGTCTATCTTCTTGTAGAAGATGCCGGCGCTTATCAGACCGATGCTGCGGAAGTAGTAGTCGGCACTCAAGTCGAAGTTGTAGGAGACGGTAGGTTTCAGCTCCGGGTTTCCGATGGTGATTTCGTTGTCGGAACGTTTGATGTTCACACTGGGCACGAGGGCCGAGTATTTGGGGCGTGACAAGGTTTGGGTAAACGAACCGCGCACTTTGAAGTCATCGTTTACATTCCACTTTACGAGCAGCGACGGCAGGAAGTTGATGTAGCTGTTGCGCTGACGGTCGGTCTTGCTGGTGAGGTCTTCGTCGGCATCGTAGGTGCGTCCCGTATAGGCAAGGTTGGTGTTCTCTATGCGAAGTCCGGTCATCAGTTCCACGTCTTTTGTCAGTTTTTGGTCGAAGCGGAGGTAGCCGGAAGTCACGGTTTCGCGGGCGTTGAAGTTTCCGGCAAGTTCTTCCTGCACCTGCTCTTTCTCAAAGAGGGAAGCGTTGTTCAAGTCTAAAGAGCCGGTGTATTCCTTGCTGGCGTAGATACCTGCCTGATATTTGTTGTTGGGCATGAAGTTCTTGTTGGTCTGGTCCACTGTATTTGCCAGGCTGTTCGTCATGAAGGCATCCTCGTCCAGAGGAGAGTATTCGTAGAAGTCCACTTCTTTATCCTTGGTCTTGCGCACTACCTTTGCGCCGAACTTCAGCTTGTTGCCGTTCTTGAAGGGAAGTTTGAAGTTGGCGGAGAACTTCAGGTCCTGCTCCTTGATGTCTTCCTGCTGTTCCGTCAGCTCTTTCAGGCTGAATTCATCGTTCAATGTCATGGTAGAGCCTGTTTTGGGGCTGGCAAAGGGTTGGCGTTCGTCGCTCAGGTCCATGTCGAACTTCTGTTTCTTCAGTTGGAAGTCGATGTAGCGTTCGTTGGGACGTTCTTCGCTGGCTTTGGCATAGCTGGCGTGCCAGTCCATGGAGAGGGCGCCGAAGAGGTGTTCGCCGCCGAGGGCAAAGTCCATGGTGCGCTGGCGTTCCAGGCGGGCGTTACGGTTGTCCGGCGTACCGGCTTTGGTCTGTATGCGTACGGTGGCGTTACCGTCGGGGTCAAGGTCTTTCAGCGTGGTACGGTAGCGGTTCTCCCAGTCGTTGCGGTTGTTGAAGATGCCTTTGAAGGTCAGTTTGTGGTTGGCATTGATGTCCCAGTCCAGTGCGGCGGAGTAGCTTTGGCGTTCGCGGGTGACGTAGTATTGGCGGATTTGGTAGTCGTTGACGTACGTCTTGCCGTTGTCATCCTGCTCCCATACAAATTCGGTGTCGTAGGAACCGGAAGGTGAGTTCTGATAGGAGGCCGATACAATCAAGCCGAGTTTGTCGTTGAAGAAGCGGTCGCCGTAGGTGAAGCCAAGGTTCAGTTGCGCCTTTTCGCTCACCCAGTTGTAGCCGGTTCCGGCGGTGGCGGCAATGGTACGCTTGTAGGGGGAGTTCTTGGTGACGAGGTTAATGCTGCCGCCGATGGCGTCACCGTCCATATCGGCGGTTACTACCTTGTTCACTTCGATGGTCTGAATCATGTCTGCCGGAATGAGGTCGAGCTGTACGTTGCGCGTATCGCCTTCGGCAGAGGGAACGCGGTTGCCGTTGATGGTGACGGAGCTGAGGTCGGCACTCGTGCCCCGCACTTGCCCGAAGCGTGCCTCGCCTTGGTCGTACTGCACGTTGATGCCGGAGATGCGTTTAAGGGCGTCACCGATGTTGGAGTCGGGGAACTTGCCTACCTGGTCGGCAGAGACTACATTCGTAATCCCCATGTTGTTTTTCTGTGAGTTGATGGCACGGCGCTGTCCCTGGAAGGCGCCGCCTACCACCACTTCCTGCAACTCCACGCCTTCGTTCAGTACGACGTCTTTTTCCAGTGTACGGCCTGCGGGGATGGTGATTTTCAGTTCTACGGGAGAGTAGCCCACATAGCTCACCTTTACTGTATAGGTTCCCGGGTCAAGGTTAGAGAAAGTGTAGAAGCCGTTGACGTCGCTCGTCACGCCAGTGTGTAGTTTCTCGATGTAGATGGATGCGCCCGGGAGAGTTTGTTTAGTGGCGTCGATGATGCGTCCACGTACAGTTCCTTGTTTCGTGACATTTGCTTTTTCGTCGGCAATGGCTACATTGCCTGTCGTTGTGAAAAGGAGCGAGAATAAGAGTGCTCTTAAAACCTGTTTCATACTTGTTATTATCTGTTAATAATCTGCCGCAAAAGTAGAGGGTTGGCGTTACACAAGGTTTGCGGGAAATTGAAGAAAGGGTAACGATTCGGTTACAATGTGGTTACACGAGCGGATGAATATAGGAAAAGTGTGTATTCAGACTTGATATGGTATAGGGAAAGTATATACCCTTAGGCAGTAACCTTACTTGTTACTCCCGTAAAGACTAATGGTAAGGATGCGCGAGATGTGCATCTCATGCTGTATGAAATGCACATCTCGAATAACATGAGATGTACATCTCGTGCAGGGAAGGATATAGGGCTTGATGTCTTACCCAATAGTCTGGCAACGGATAAGTACCTTTCTTTCGTCTGCCAGGGTAGTGGCAAAGAGATACGTATCTCCTCCTTCGGCCAGTTTCAGCCGTTTGCGCAATTCGGCAACGGTGGCGGGAAAGTTGCGTACGGTGAGGTTCGCCTTTTTCTCGGCAGCCAGCATCTCTTTCACTTCTTTCTTGCTGAAGCCGCAGGAGGAGGAGATTCGGAACTTGCGGCCGGGGAAGTCGGGAAGGAGGCTGTCCGAAGTGTAGAGGTGGCTGTTGGGATGCAGCTTTTCAACCTTATATAATGAGGAAAGGCTACGAAACGCTCCGGCTTTCAGCACGGAGGCATTCGGTTCGTAGAGGTATGATTTCAGTTGAGGGGTGCAGGGGCATGTGCACTCTTTCTCTTGCCCGCGGGTGAAGACGAGGGTCTGGGGAGCCGGAGCAGAGGTGAAGTTGATGCAATGGATGGGGACGTCGTCTGTTGGCAGGCTTTCGCCTTGTCCCAGCAAGAGCAGCAGTTCCTTGCATTCGTTGCCCACGGAGACGATGTGTGCCTGGCGGACATGCTTTAAATCGTTCAGGGCAAGGGTGAGGTCGAGCATGGGGGAGAGTTTTACCAGTACGTGTCTTGCCTTGCGCAGCAGCAGTTCTTCGAGGGCGGCTATATCGGGTTCGCAGTCGCCGATGGCTACGGTCTTTCCGCCGTGTCCGTCGCGGCGGGCAGGGTCTATGAATATACAGTCCACGGGCTCCATCTCTTGCAGATGGCAGACGCTGTCTGCGTGGCAGACGGAGATGTGGTTCAGGCCGAGGACAGGGAAGTTGTGTGCGGCTATCTGGCAGAGGGTTTCCTGGCGCTCGACGTAAGTGGCATGCCCGAAGCGGGAGGAGAGATAGGCGCAGTCGATGCCGAAACCTCCGGTGAGGTCGGTAAAGGTGCCGGCTGATGCGGGGGTACTGTCCTGCGCGGGATGTTCTTGTTCTGTATGTAGCAGGTTAGTTATAATCTCCGCTTTATACTGTGCCGTTGCTTGGGAGGAGCATTGTTCCAGAGAAAGGTGGGCGGGGTAGAGTATATGCTCGTTCTCGGCCCATGCGGGTATCTTCTCTTTGGCAATCTGCCAGCCGGAAATCTGTGTGATGGCGGCAGGCATGTCTACCGAAGGGTAGCGGCGTGCCTGCAAGGCAAGGCTGCGCACGTCGTCGCGGCGATGCTCGCGGATGAAGCGGAGGGTGTCTTGGGATAAAGGCATGGCTTGGCTTATTTATTCTGATGCAAAGTTATCTCAAAAAGGACAAAGTGGGGCATAAATTCGCAGCTTTCTGTCTGATTATTTTTCAGACACAGATGACGCTGATAATACAGATTAAGAATATTAAAAATCCGCGTCATCTGCGTCAAAGCGATAGCAAATTTAAGTTTCCGGACAAGCTGGGGGTGAGAGTTAAGGGATGACCCGGTATCGCTCCTTTGCCGTCTGCCTGCTGACGCGGTTGAAGTGCCACCATTCACTGGGTAGCGGGTGGAATCCGGCTTCTTTCATTACCTGCCGGAGCAGCAGCCGGTTTTCACGTTCTTGTTCTGTCAGCTTGCCTTGTGCCACGAGCACGGCTTCTTCTGTGATGTGGGCTTCCCTGCCCAGATGGTCTACCGGGGTGCCCATGGGCAGAGGGGTTCCTTTATCGTCGAGTATGCTGATGTCCACTGCCAACCCGTAGTTGTGCAGGCCGCCGCCGCGTGAGGGGTTGGAGACATAGATGTATTTGGAGGTTCCTTTCACTACGTTCCACATCTTCTGCTGTACGGACAAGGGGCGCGCTGCGTCGTAGACGATGAGGCTGTAGCCGGGGTACTGCTCTTTCAGCAGGCGTTGTGCCTGCTGCAGACTTTCCATGGCATCGGGGTGCAGATAGGCTTCTTTCAGGTCTTCGTACAATAGGGTTCCGGTGAAATTGTCGGCACGGGTGTACATCAGGTCAATGGCGATGCTGCTGTCCGCTTCGGCGATGTTGACGAAACCGAGGGAGTCCAGGTAGCGGGCTGTCCGGCTTTTGGCCGGAGCCGGAGGGACGGGTGCCGCTATGGTGTCGGCGTACGGGATGGTGGTCTCCGTATCCGGGTCTTGTGTCTGCTTTGGCGCTTGTTTTTTGCTACAACCGCATAGTGAGCAGCCAAGCAGCAGATATAACAAGTAAAAGAAATATCGTTCCATCTTACAAGGCATTCTTGGCGGTAAGGATTGATTTCATCAAGGCTATGTCCGAACTGACTTCTCCCTGCATCAAGTATTTGTTTTTCCGTTGGCAGGTGGCTTCGTAAATCTCCTTTGCTTTTGCTGTGTCCTTGTCCCGGTAGAGTGCCAGGGCGCAGAGCAGCCGCTGTTTGGAAGACGTCACATCCTTATATTGCCGGATGTAGGTATCCAGCTCATCGGTATATAATTCTTCTGCCCGTGCGGTCCTCTTTGTCACCAGTGCGGTGAAGAGCAGCTCGCAAGCGTTTTCCTTTATCAAAAGTCCGATGACTTCGTGCCGGTGGCTCATTATTTTCTCAAATGCATTGTAGGCGGCTTCCCATTCTTCGCAGTCGAGCAGGCGCGAGGCGCTCATCAAGGCTATGGTGACCTGCAGGGCATCTTTGTAGTTGATGTCTTCCGTTTGGCTGAACCATTCGGCAGGCATGTCCTTAGGACGCATGCCCTCTTGCACCAGTGCGTTGATGCGCAGCTGGGTGACCAGTGCCTGCTTGCTCTTGCTGTCCTTGAGAAGCAGGCGCATGTTGTCGGCATCATTGCCGATGCCGCCCATCTTCATGGGGATGCCGTTCATCCCTGCAAGGAGAATGCCAATCAAAGAGAGCATCAGAAGGAAGAATTTCAGCAGGTAAGGCAGCCCGTCTACGGTCAGCAGGGGGAGGAAGGCAAGGATGGCGGTCAGCAGGTTGGCAAGCACTCCACCCAGGTTGTACAAGGTGGTTGGGATATCTTCAAGAGGCCTTTCGGGTGGGGTAAGCAGGCATTGGCCTCCCGTTCCGGCAAGGCTGAAACGCTTGATGCATAATTTCCCGTCTTTCCGTATGAAGGTAAGGTTGAAGATGCGGAAGGAGACGAAGCGGTAGCCGGTTGCCAGTCCGCAGACAAGATGCCCGCCTTCGTGCAGAAGCACTTGCAGGAAGATGGAGAACAGCAGAATCAGTATGGCTAACAAGGAAACTCCTACTGTCTCCAGCATGCCGGTTTCGGCAAACTTGCTGTGTAAACCGTCGAACGAGTCTCCTAAAACCAGGACTCTTACACCTATTATTCCTACAAAGCCGATGCATGCCCCGACCATGAATCCTCCGGCCAATTTAAATACTTTCTTCATCCTGATATCTTGATAAATGTGTTTGCCGGCAAAGGTAAAGGATTTTATCTGAAATGCAACAGCTTGCCCCATGTATCATAAAAAGAAAGAGATTGTGATTGCCACAACCTCTTTCCGTCACCTAAACCCACTACGCAGGCTACAGATAGGGAATTATAGTAATATAGATACCCGTAATGATGGCCGAAGTGATTACTCCTGAAATATTAGCCCCCAAGGCATCTCCCAAGATGAAGGAATTGGGGTTGTCCTTGCTTACTATCTTCTGGGCAACCTTCGCCGTAGTAGGCACGCAGCTCACGGCTGCAATTCCGATGACCGGATTGTAATTGCCCCGCTTGATGAAGTACATGATGTACCCTCCAATGATTCCGCCGATACCGGAGAGCAACAGTGCGCCCATGCCCAATACCAACAATTTAAGAATTTTAGGGTCGAGCAGCAGATGTGCGTCGCAAAGTACGCCCAACAACAGGCCGAGCATGAAAGTAGAACCATACAACAGCGGACCGCTTACAAAATCGTAGATATGCTTCATCCCCGACTCGCGTACTGCCACTCCGAGGAACAAGGAGAAGAACAGCGGTGAGGCAACCGGGAACAGAAAACACAGTACAGCACACAATATAGCCGAGAAAGCCAGTTTTACTTTGGCATCATAGTTTTTGGGCGGCTTCTTGCTCGTCATCTTGATGGCGCGCAGGCGTTTCGGCACCAGCAGCTTCACCAGATAGGGGTAACCGCCATATGTCAGTCCCAGATAGAGATAGGCCACTACCGTGATGGGTACAAACAGATGTTTGGCCAGGGCCAAGGAAGTGAAAAGCACCATCGGCCCGTCCGCACCTCCTACCATGGCTACGGAAGCGCTTTCTTTCAAGGACAGTCCCAATGCAGATGCGATGGGTACAGTCAAGAAAGTTCCCAATTCGGCACATAGGGCAAGGAATATGCTGGCAAATGGTTTCTGCAGCAGGAAGCCCACGTCGAGCAGGGTGCCGATACCCATAAATACGAAGCATGCAATCAATCCGTTGCTGAAGGTCAGGGTGTAGACCGGTTGCAGGAAGTCTATCTGCATGGTATTCATCAAGTCGTCCGTATCCGAAAGCATCGGGTCCAGAAAGAGATTCCCCAATGTACCGTCGGGCATGAAAAGGGTGCCGCAATTAATGGCGACCATACCCAGTCCCATGGGAATCATGACCATAGGCTCCAGTACGCCTTTCCATCCCAGGTATATGAGC
>ERZ1026933.543-NODE-543-length-13227-cov-16.022624_pt1 | contig 13227 bp, 10 predicted proteins | sample MGYA00519252_ERZ1026933 | MGnify/ENA primary metagenome ERZ1026933 (study PRJEB26926, sample SAMN06164828) | human gut metagenome | biome: ENVO:00009003; feature: ENVO:2100002; material: ENVO:00002003 | host: Homo sapiens | place: USA | collected 2012 ... | reverse complement strand
CGAAAATGGTTCTTTATTGTTACCATTTTCAAAATCTCTGAGGAACACCCTGTATATCCCAGTTCTGCTGCACAAGCCTGTATACTGCCGCAGCCGCTCATAACAATGGCGGTGATGAATATAAGCTGATACCATACCTTTTTGCTTTTCATGTACTTCAAAATAATACTCCTTTCTGTCTATCTGTGTATGCCCGTAAGAACGCTAGGGATAACGCTTTTACGGACACACACAAATATGTGTCCGTGCAGATCAAGCTACATATATTGAGTCAAGGAAAGCGTCACCGAAAACGAGCAGGGCAGCAGCCACGCCAATAGCGATAAGCCAGCCCTTGACTGAGGATATGCCGTTTTTGCCGCTTGCACCGAGGCATATAACAACGCCGACAAGACACAGTCCAAGCAGTGCTTTGGCTGCAATGGAAAGCCCATTTTTGTTTTTGGTGATCCAGGTGGCGACCGAAGCCCATACACCTGAGGTTGCGTCTGTTTCAACATCGGCAAAGGCTGCAATGACTGATGACAGACAAGCTGTCATAATTCCGAATATACGAGCACTAAGCTTTATGCTCTTTTCTTTGATTTTTTCTTTCAGTTTCATAATTCATTCCTCCGTTTTTGTTTTATCTGTTTGTTTTGAATGTGCTGACACCACAGCCTTGAGTGTATCGTTCCAGTCTTTGCCGTAAGGCGGTATGCTGACTGAAACAGTATACTGCTGTGAATATTTGTTCATAAGCTTTTCCGTTGCCTGCTGTCCTGTTTCGTCATTATCAAGACAAAAGACTATCTGTGTGATACGAGGATCATCAGATAGTCTTTGCTTAAGTGCTATGTCAGAGCAGCCTGAAAGGGATACTCTGTTTATGCCAAGCCAGCAGTCAGGACGGTATTTGTCCCCTTGACCGATAGCTGAGCATTGTTTTCTCATTGAAAGCTGCATTAAAGCGCCGTGTGACAACAGGTCAATGGGAGCCTCAAACACATATATCTTTGCAGGGTCATATCCATAAGAGCCGGGCACTGCGGAAACATAAAAACTATAATCCTTAGTACTGCCTTCAATATTCTGCGGATAGTATTTGTTAAAGGTGTTTGTGATCTTCGCCTCTGCAAATCGCATTTTTCCTGTCTTATCGTAGCCGCAGAATATAGCTCGCTTTTTTACATCAAGATAAATAAGCTTGTTGCTGACGCAGTATGAAATTATATCGGCAGGCAGCTTTCTTGTGATGTTGAGGTAGGCGTAAAGCTCACGGCATTTGCCCTGCATAGGCTGAGGCGGTGTAAGCTCAGCTTTTGGCTTCTTAACTTTTTTCGGATAATGCTGCTCATTGGCTTTTAAATCGGGTGAGGCTCGTATACTGCAGCTATCCCCTATGAGTCGTGATACAGCATCTCTGAAACCATATCCGTCAACTTTGCAGAGCCAGTCGATAGCACCTTTTCCGTAAAGATCTCTTGAATACCAGTGCCAGGTATAGCGGTCTGGATTGATCTTAAGACTGTCATGCTCTATCCCTATATACCAACCGCCTGACGATTTAAAGCTGAAACCTTCGTGGCTTTCGAGAAATGTGACCATATCTGTTCGCCGTGCGGCTTCAAGCTCCTCTTTAGAGTACATGACAAAGCTTTTGCCTGATTCGTATCTTCTGTCTATCATATACCCTCACCTCCTCTCATTATGAGTCGTGCTACAGCATCTTTGAAACCATATCCGTCAACTTTGCAGAGCCAGTCGATAGCACCTTTTCCAAACAGATTTCTTGAATACCAGTGCCATGTATAGCGGTCGGGGTTGATTTTAAGACTGTCATGTTCGTTGCATATAAGCCAGCCGTCTGAGGACTTAAAGGAAAAACCCTCGTGCTGCTCAAGAAATCTTACCATATCGGTGTTCCTTGCTGCTTCAATCTCTTCTTTTGAATACATAACAAACTGCTCGCCAGAGTTATATCGTCTGTCTATCATATACCCTCACCTCCTCTCATTATAATCTCAGACCCTTAGGCTGGAGTTTTTCTACTATGCTGTTGTTTTTACTTGAATTGCTGACGCCGCCGTTGATGACAAAGTTTCGGAACTCATCGCTTTCTTTTTCAGACAGTGTATAAATTTCTCGCCCAACGGCAGCAGTAAGCTTTCCGCCTTTGTTAATGACATCAGCCCACATGGATCTATCTTCTGAGCCTATATCCGCTTGATACTTGCCGTCTTGAAATCGAAACCTCACGGCTTTTTTTGTTTCAGTTATAGGAGCTTTGCTCGGAGAATTTCCACTGAGCTGTGCATTGACATATTCAAGACGTTTTGTCTTTTCGGCTAATTCTTGACCATGCTCAAATGGTTTGAGCATATTTTGCTGAGCTTCTGAAAGATCCTTGTTTGCTTTTTCAAGCTGTTCTTCAAGAGAACACAGCTTCTGATTTATCTGTATTCCTGCAAGATTTTCAATTCTTCTGACATTTCCCACGCCATTATCTGTGGCAATGTCACATGAATAAGTAAGCTCTCCGTGGAGAACAGCGATACAAGGCGTATCAAGCTCAAAAAATGTATTTGCTGACGGATTTCGTTCTATTGTGACTTTAAAGCCACGATACGTTCCAAGCTCTATAGGCTCACCTGTGGCAGTACATTTTGCCATTGCCACGGCAATTTGTTCTCCTGCATTTTCTCTCTTATCGTATCTGACGCCGCCTATTGTCATTTCAAACTCCTTGTTTAACGCCTGATGTTCCTGATATTTAGACATATCACTCTTGGATTTTGCGAAAAGTTCAGAGTAATGTGTTATCTGCTTCGGCAAAGTTTTCTCTGCCAACTCCTGCATTTTGTAAATTGACTTCTTGTGTTCTGCTTCAAGGGTTTTCAGCATTGCAACATCATTGTCAAGCTGTATTTTCTCTTTTATCATAGGATTACCGCTCGCTATAGCCTGCATTTCAGAGTATGTAAGTACCATTTCGTCAACATCTTCTGAAACTCTAGCAGGGCTTTTTGAGGTCAAGATCTGATTTATGAATTTCGCCTTGTTTGTTATAATGCCCATCATGTATGCGTCAAAGGTTTCCTCTGTAAGATAGTGATATATTCCGACTTGCGAAAATCTGTTGCCTTGCCGTATTCCACGTCCGTCCTGCTGAGTGAGGTCAGAGGGCTTCCATGGTATGTCAAGGTGATGAATTGCGCAGATCCTATCCTGAATATTTGCGCCAGTTCCAAGCTTTGAAGTGCTTGCGATGATAAAACGTTTTTCGCCTTTGCGCAGGCTTTTGAACATTTCGTCCCTAGCCTTGTCTGTCTTTGCGTCGCCTGCAAAGCAGATCTCTTTCTCTGGTATTCCACGCTCCATAAGTGCCTGTTTTATAGCTTTATACACAGAGAAGTGTGTTTCGTCCTCGTTGATAGCGATATCACAGAATACTATTTGAACGCCTTTTTCTGTCATAGTGTTTTTGTAGTTCTTTTCGAGGTTATCGATAAGCTTCATCACTTTGCTGTCTGGTGCAGGCTGAGCGTCTTTGAAAATACATCTAGTGTCAAGACCGAGCAAGCGTGCTTCATGAGTTATTTTCAGCATATTGTCTTGCCGTGGGTCAACTGTGCCGCTGTGTATCGTTTCAGAACGTGTGGCAAGCTCTTTCATGTATGCTTTTTGACGTTCGTCTGGCTTTGAGGTCACTACTATCGGCTTGCCTGTTTCAAGCTTTGGCACAGGAAGTTTCAGCATATCCGCTGTTTGAATATCAGCGAATTCCTTATACATCTGCATAAGCTCAGGTATGTTTACGAATTTGCTGAAACGATTCTTCATTTGAAAGCCGTTTCCTGCAGGCTTTATCTCTAATTGTGATACAACTTCACCAAATGTGCTTGCCCAATCGTCAAAGTTCTGCAATCCTGCTTTTTCGAGAAGATCTGGTCTGAGATAACGCTGCATAACGTAAAATTCCACCATGGAATTGCTTATAGGTGTACCTGTGGCAAAAAGTATATTGTTGCAGCCGTACTTATTGTTGAGATATTGCGTTTTCATCAGCATATCTTCTGACTTTTGTGCTGCTGTTGTTTGTACGCCTGCCACATTTGACATTTTTGTAGAAACAAAGCAGTTCTTATAGTTATGTGCTTCATCGCACACTAGAAAGTCAAAGCCAAGCTTTTCAAAACACAATGACGAGTCTTTTGGAGAAGAAAGCAGCTTTTCAAGCCTTTCCTCTATGTTTTTCTTCTGACGTTCAAGGGCTTTTACTGATGATTTATCCTTTCTCCCTGCTTCGGATATCGCACTCATGATATCGTGAAGTTCTTTTTGCATGAACTGCTCTTTGTACTCGTCTGACATAGGTATTCTTTCAAACTGAGTAAATGACATTATCACGGCGTCATAGTCACCAGTAACACATCTTGCAATAAAACGCTTTCTATTGGCTTTGGTAAAGTCTTCAGGTTTTGCCACAAGCAGTTTTGCATTTGGATATAGCCGCAGCCACTCACTCGCCATTTGCAGCGTAAGGTGCTTTGGTACAACTACACAGGCTTTGTTTATAAGACCAAGACGTTTCTTCTCCATTACAGTTGCAACCATTTCAAAGCTTTTTCCTGCACCAACTTCATGTGCAAATAGCGTGTTTCCACCAAGCTTTGCACGCATTATAGCATTTGATTGATGTTTCCTCAGCGTTATTGATGTGTTCATGCCTGGAAAGGTTTGATGTGAGCCGTCATACTCTCTGCCCCTTATGGAATTGAACAGATAGTTGTACTTTGCAACGTATTTTTCACGCCTGCCCATATCTTCCCACAGCCAATTTCTGAACGCTTCTTTCATTAGTCGAGCTTTCTCTTTTGCAATCTGTGTTTCTTTAGTGTTTATCTCGTACCATACCTTATCGCCCTCCTCTCGTCTGTCACGAACTAAAATATCACGCTGATTAAGAAGATTTTCAAATATCTGATAGCTGTTCATTCTTGATGTTCCGAATGTTTCAGTGGCAGCAACTGAGCGATCAGATGTTTTACCCTCTATTTTGTATTCTCCAAGCTTTGTTCTTGTGACAGGGTAGTAATAGGTGTTTGCGTGTGCATACTCATTTAGAAACTTATTATAATCTGCAACATCGATCCAGTTAGTGCCGATCCTTACGGATATCTCGCTGGCTTCAAGGTCTTTTGGCACAACTTTCATCAGTGCTTCTACGTTTTTGTTGTAGCTGCTGTCGATATGTTCCGCATGATCTCTGGCTATTCTCAGCTTATCACGAATATTGCCTGACAGATATTCAGATGACTCCGTATAGCCTGAATATGGGTCATTGTCTTTAACTTTGGCAGGATCTCTGAATATTTCATCACCAAGGTCAGCAATAACCTTTTCAGGCGTAGTGTCTGTGAGCTGTGACATATAGATAATATCTACCTTGCCCAATCTGTCCATTGACACTTGAAGTGCTTCTAGTGCTGTATCAACTTTTGAAACTGGAATATCTGGAAGTATTGTTCGCTTTGTGAATATTGCAGCCTTTTCAACTGTCTTATTTTCCACGTTGACAACTTCAAGTGCTGCTAAAGTGTTGTAGTCATCATCATTAGAAAAGCAGCGTGAATTGGCACTGTCAGTGATGTTTCCGAACTTTGTTCTGAAATTGTCATATGTGCTGTTGAGCTTCTTCTGAAGCTCTGCAAGCTGTTCATCAGAGCAGCCGTCAGCCTGGGCATTGATAAGCTCCATAGTTGCTTGCCTTAGAGTATGAAGCCCTTTCATGCGTTCAAGCGATTTGCCTGTTTCTGTGACCTTGACCATTATTTCATTTTCACGGAAATAAAGATCTCCGTCAACAATGGTATGGGTGAAGTTCCTGACAGTTGGATCAGCAGGGAGTATCTCAGCTGTCCCATTGTCAAGCTCAGTTTCCACAGTATCAATAACGCCGTCTATTTTTGAAATGGCATTTATGAGCTGCTGTGCAAGGGGAGTGTCACTGTTTGCATAGCAGGTCGTTACCTTGCTGTCTGCACCATATTTTCCTCGCATACGCTCGTCCCACGCCATAGTACCAAGTACCATATCGGGGTTGTCCACAAAATATTGATTACAAGGAATGCCGTTGGCTGTTTCTGAAACGTGTACCCAGTCTGGTATAACAGAGGTCATTGTTGTTCTTTTTTTCAGAAAGATAATATCTGTTGTAACGCTATCTGCGTCTTTAAACGTTCCAGAGGGAAGTCTTACTGCGCCTAAAAGGTCACAGCGTTCGGCAAGATACTTTCTTGCTTTATCATTTTTCTTGTCCATTGTGAATTTTGAAGTCACAATGGCAACAATTCCTCCAGGCTTTACCTTATCTACTGCTTTTGCGGCGAAATAGTCATGAATTTTGAAGTGGTATTTGTCATAGGCTTTGTCTGCAATGCCATAATCTCCAAAAGGTATATTACCTATGACCACGTCAAAGCTGTTATTCTTGAATGTTGTTTTTTCAAACCCTTTTATCTGGATATTATCCTCTGGATAGAGCTGCTTGGCTATTCGTCCTGAAATGCTGTCAAGCTCAACTCCGTAAAGTTTTGAATCTGCCCTCATTTCATCAGGCATTTTTGCAAAAAAGTTTCCAACGCCCATGCTAGGCTCTAGGATGTTTCCACCCTCAAATTGAAATCTTTCCAAAGCAAGATATACGCTGTCTATGACTTCTGGCGGTGTATAGAAGCTTGTCAGTGTTGATGATCTTGCAGCACTATACTCATCAGTGGTCAGAAGCTCTCTTAAACGAGTCTGCCTTGCTCCCCAACTGTCAGCAGAAACATTCTCATTATCCGCAACAAAAGCCTGAGCAGTTCCGCCCCAACCTGAGTATCTAGCCATTATCTTCTGTTCTTCAGGTGTCGCAAGCCGCTTTTCACTCTCTATTTTCAGCAATGTTTCAATAGCAGCTATATTTGCGTCACATCGAGCAGCAGCTCCGCCCACAACAACATTGTCAGGGTCAAAGTGGTATGTGCTTGCCTTGACATTTTTCTTTGGCTTTTCTACCTTTTCGGTTTTGACATCTTTATCAGGTATAGTGACGGTTTCAGAAGCAGGGGGTGTTTCAAAGAGTGAAATCTGTTCATCAGATGTAGGAGATATAGGAACGCTTTCAGAAACAGGCGGTGTTGTCTTTTTTTCTTCAGACAGAACATTATCAGCGATTGTAGGCGTTTCATATGGTATAGGTTTTTCGACCTCGCCATTTTTGATTGCCAGCATTTTCTTTTCATAATCATCAATCTGTTCTCTGGTGAAGTAGGCGTTTTCAGGCATTTTCTCATACAGCTCATTGATCTTAGCTATCTGTTTTTCAACTGTTTCTGCCCACAAGTGCTTTTCTGCACCTGTTTTCAGATAGTAATCACAATCAAGCTTAAGCCTGCCCAAAAGCTTGTCTATTTCAGGCTGTGTTTCATTTGTAGGTGTAGGCACTTCATTGACCAGGTCTGCCATATGTGCGGCTTTTGCAGCTTCAAGCTCAGGTATGATCGAGCTGTAAATTGAGTATCTTTTCAGAAAATCAATAACGCCGCCGTATCCGTCACCTGCGTCCTGGCGTTCAGTGATCGTTTGTCCGTCAGGCATATTGATAGTAAACTTGACCTTATCATAGCCCATAAACTGTGAGAATTCGTCATCAGCGTCTGCTTCATACCATGCTTTTGCTGAACCGTACTTCTCTATTGCAGCCTTTGCTCCTGCCACCATTTCACTGTCAGCCTGTTCCATGAGCGTGTCAAATTCTGCAACACTGTAGGTCTTGCCGTCCTCAAAGTAGTTGCTTTCGCTCCATTCACAGGTTATCGTAGGCTCGGATAAAGTAGTGAATGATTTAACATCATTTGAACTTATATCGGCACTATTTTCTTGTTGCTTACCCTTGACAATATTGCGACTTTGGTGTATAATAATATTAGAGTCAAGATTGTTTATCGCCTCAGGCAATTGGAGCCTTTGACACGAGAACAGTGCTTGGCTTTTTTCTTTGTCCCAAAACAGAATATTATTTGATTTTGCAGCACGTTCAACATAGTTTGCAAACCCATTTTCTTTTCCATAAATACTTGTGATAAAGTTTGATGATACATTTTCCATTTCATAAATGCCTTGCCCATTTGGTTTAACACTTACGATTATCGGTGCATTATCATTATCAACGTTATTTAAACAAATTACTATACTTTTATCAGCACTTTTGTTTGGAGAAAGTGAGTCCATTATTATGGCAGGGCTTTCTAAAAGATGTGGGATATTACATATCTGTTCCAGTGTTAAGCCGTGCCAATGTGCATTGTTCGGGGATTTTTCATGTAGAGCGTCTTTTAAATGCCTTTGCGTATACAACATAGGAAGCCGATCACAGCCGATATCCACAAGAATTTGTGGTGTATCACAAACCTTTAGATTTGAGTATTTTGGGAATACGCCATTTAAAACATCATTTATCTGTTTAGCAAATGTTTTTTCACTCTTGACAACTCCAGAGGAGTCTGTTATACTGCTTGTAGAGCTATTAGGAACAGCAGGGCGTAGCTGGTTTTCAGCCAAACCTATAATTCTTGATGGTTCTATTTTTTTGTCCTGTTGAGTAACAGAATTATTCTTGTATTCAATATTTTCCTGCTGTGTACCCTTGACAATATTGCGACTTTGGTGTATAATAATATTAGAGTCAAGAATGTTTAAGCCCTTGGACAATTGTAGCCCAAGCACACTGAACAGTTCTTGGCTTTTTTCTTTGTTGTAATAAAGAACTTTGTTTTGTTCTACGGCACGATTAATTTGATTTTCAAAATTGTTTCTGCCATGAAAACTCATTACAAAGTTGGATTCGACCAATTCTAAATCATATTTAGCTTTGCCATTTGGCTTTATAGCAGCAATGATAGGCATTTTTTCGTTGTCAAGTTCAGATGTTACGATTATTATGCTATCATTTCTCGAAAGGGAATCATATATAATCACGGGATTTTCAAGTAACATGGGCATTTTTTTGATTTGTTCTGCGTTTAATCCGTGGTAATGTATGCTTTCACCTGTATTTCCTTTCGGCTTGAGAGCGTCATGCAAATGCCGTTTCGTATAAAACATTGGAAGTTGCTCACAGCCAACGTCAAGCAATATTTGAGGTGTATCACATACTTTCAAGTCATTGTATCGGTTCGCGTTTCCTGCAAGTACATCATCGACCTGTTCAGCAAATGATTTTTCACCCTTGACAATTCCAATTGAATTTGTGTCAACAGAGTTATCCTGAGCTTCAACCGCTTGAACGTTCTTCTTTGAATGCTCTATTACAGCCTTATCAAGATATATCTGAACATCATGTGGATCTATCTGTCCGTCAACTGCCTGATGAAACATCTCAAAGAATGTTTTTATCTCGTCTACAGTTAGCCGTTCATCGACCTCGTTAAGAACAGTAATAGAAATTCCCTCAGAAAAACCCTGCTGCAGCATGGCTTTTTGTTCATCACTATAATCATGGTGAGAGAACATATCTGACAGCTTCAGCCGACCATTGAGCTCATTTACATATGTATAGTAATCATTGAGTATGCCCTTTGGATCGAGTGTTTGCTCAATGACACTCTGAGCATAGTAATCAGATAATAAAGATGATATATGCCGCAGTTCGTCGGGCGAATATCGGACGCTTACCCAATGCCGTATGTTATGCTCGCCATTTTGTGCAGCCGCCACAACCGCTTGCTTTAGTGCAAGTATCTGGTCTTGCGAAAATTTAAGCCTTATAAGGTCTTTGAGTATATCGTCAACCCTATCAGACGTGCTTTCTTGCTTTGCGGTTTTGGCATTGTCAAGAGCTTCGTTTTTGCGGTCAATTGCGATAACTTCTTTTTCAATTTCAAACAGCGTGTCTTTGGCAGCGTGCTGAACAGCTCTGCTGAAAAGAATCATATCTCTTGCATTTTTGATAAGGTCAAGAGCGCTTACATCAACATCGGTATGCAGATCTATTTTACCTGAAAGATTACATCTTTGAGAAACAACGAACTGCACCACAGAATCCAGTGAATGGCGGTATACCTCAGCCTGTTTTGTGTCAAGTCCCATTTGAGATATTGCATTTTGTACTGACTCAGCAATAGGCGCAGAATTAATACTGTTTGCTGTCATTGCTTCGATACATTCTTTGACCGATCCTGCGTTTATATTGTATCGGTTATTAATCGTATTGAGTAGCTCAGGTGTATTGCGGTCAGTAAGTGTCCACATCTCAGGCAACTCTTTGCCGCCTGTCTGAGTGACGTCATATAAATATCTGCAAGTGTGATTTTTGCCAAAAACAGCAACGCCGTGAGAACCACGTCTTACATATCGCCCCAGTCGTCCCCATTTCTTATACTCAGCGATCTTTGTTGCATTCCTATCCTGCTGGAATACTAACACAGCGTCTGAATACGGCTGCTTATACATTTTTGCGGAAAATTTGAGATACTCAATGTAATCCTGCTTATTGTTTCTGAGATGCTCATTGATTTCAAGCCATGCTTGTTTTACAGCTTCATACTTATCGTGCTTATCCATTTAAGTTTCCCCTCTTTTATTTTTCAAGAATATTTAAGAGCCGCTCCAAAAGCGCTTTATTCTTGCCTGTATCTGTCATATCCATGATGTTGAGCGCATATCTTACGCCCTCAACAAATCCTAGATCGTGAGCGTCATCAATTACATTCGCTTGTAGTTCACATTCTTCCTCTTGCAGCTGAATTAATCGCTCTCGCCGCCCTTTGTAGGTTTTCACCCAATGGGTCTGAGCATTGTCTGTTTCGTAATCATCTTGAAATCCTATCATGATTTCTTCCAAGATATCAAACTTAGTTTTCTTTGGCGTTTCAGTAATCATTGTGGTTACTCCTCTCGGTTATATAAAAAAAGAGCGTGTGAAGAAGTTCATACGCTCGTGTTTGCAATTTTAAGTTGTGTGTCACTGTGACACACTTATGCATAACAAAAAACTAATAGTCTGAAATTAATAAATTCATGATTTTGTTTCATAGATACCTCTGTCTGCATTTTAGAAAGCGGTATCACTATCAGATAAGTCAAGCTCTCTGCAACTGTTATCATCAAATATAATTCTTCCGTCAGCGTCATACTCAACAAAACTTCTTTTTTCCTCATAGTCCCCTATCAATACCATGGCTGTTTGTAGCCCTGTAAAAGTCACTGAGCTTGTGTATATCTCATGAATTATCTCTTTAAGCGTTTGCTCCTGCGTCATACCAAAACGTTTTGCAATGCACTCAAGCTCCTCATTGTATGACAAACCGTCTTTAATTATTTCAATTTCTTTTTGCATTTTCTCACTCCTTTGAAATTAATAATCATTGAGATAAAAAGAGCGTATGAAATTCTTCACACGCTCAGGTTTACACTTATTAATGTTGTGTATCATTTATAACTTCGGTGAACTTATACGTTCCAACAGGAAGTCCTTTTATATTGATAACTCCACCTTTATCAGCAGAAATATACGGAAAATCCACAACTTTTCCGTCAGAAGTTATTCCCTTCAAGTTATACATCTGTGGTCTATCACTATTCCTTTTATGTAGTTTTGTAAGCTTTGAGAAGAAATATTTTTTGAGTTTTTTCATTGCTTTTACTCCCATTCTATAGTTTTTATTGAATACCCATATTTGCTTAGATACTCCAAGCACGCCACATAAGGATTACGAAATTTATCTTGTGGCAATGCTTTTTCATCAATAGTGATTTTATTTATTTCCTGTATCACATCATTGAATATCGATTTTAAATTATTATTTTTATAGGAAACGATAGCTGCTGTCTTAAACCACAAAAATGTGTTTTCATTTATTAAAAGACCAATTTCTATACTATTGCCATTTTTTGAATAACAGTTTCTTCGTATTCCGAATACTCTTTGATTACTTTTGGGTCTGTAAAAAATAATCAGGCTTTTTTCGTTTGTTTCGGCGTACACAGCAAGAAACCCATTTTGTTTACAGTGTTTCTTTAATTTACAAAATAGCTTTTCAGAAAGATTTAATTCCTTTGGCTTAAAAATTCCTATTGTTCTTATGATATCATATGAACTGCAATTTCTTTCCCATGTTTCTAAATCATCAATAACAAGATCCGTATTGTCCATTGATACCGCAAAATCGTTTGGATACATAGTCAAAAGCATATCAGTAAGCTCGCTTGAGCTAAAACCAACGCCTTCGTCCGCATATTCCTCAAAGAATTGCCCCATAACATATGTTAGCAAGTATGGTAAACTTACAATATCGTATGAAGTCTTGAGAACAGTTTTTGCCGTGCCACCATTTCTTGAAATGACAAACCTTAATTGTCTATAATTTGACAAGAATCTCATCCTTTCTTAGCATTAAATCGACCGATAGTGCGTAACATCTTCTGCGATTTTTCTCCTGAAAAATGTTTCTTTATTCTGTCAATATCGGTGTACATATATCCATCACTTTCACAATAGCCACCCTCATCGATAAGGTCATAGTATGTATAAGGCGTATCAGGATTAGTGTTGAGGTCAAGAGCTGTAATATGTTCCTTCATAACACTAAAGCCATACATGGTTACAAGCTTGTCTACGATATCATCAACGGACGCTGCATTGTAAAAACAGATAACGTATCCGACAAGAAGCAGCATATCTTCGCCTTTTATTTCATTACTGCAAATCAGAGTTCCTGTTTTATTATCGTCTGCTATAAAGTATCTATATTCATTCATTTTTAGCTCCAAAATCTTCTCGCTTTGTCACAGCTATGACATTAGACTTAGGGTCATGAATTATCAAGTTCTCTGTACAGAGCTGTTGCTCTATCAATGAAAAACACTGTCCCATGCCACTATAGTGATTTCTGCGGTGCTTTTTGAAAATCTTTATGATATTATTCATCATCAACCATTATCTCCACATATTTTCTGACATAAACTGAATTTCTGTTCGGATAGTTTTCGCTTTTCTGTAAGAACTCATATCCGTCTTTTTCAAGCTGTTTTGTGAACTTTTCAACTTCTTCTGGCAAACCCTCTATGCGTACTTTTACCATTCTTATCAGCTCCTATTATTATAATTTTGTTATTATTTATCCATGTCATGACCTCTTGCTCTGTCAGTTGTGGATAATGCTCTTTTTTCTCATCAATCTCTGAGCAGATGTTGTTTGTGAT
>ERZ1026933.507-NODE-507-length-13573-cov-14.814913_pt1 | contig 13573 bp, 10 predicted proteins | sample MGYA00519252_ERZ1026933 | MGnify/ENA primary metagenome ERZ1026933 (study PRJEB26926, sample SAMN06164828) | human gut metagenome | biome: ENVO:00009003; feature: ENVO:2100002; material: ENVO:00002003 | host: Homo sapiens | place: USA | collected 2012 ... | reverse complement strand
GATGCTCAGGAGTCTCGTGGGCTCGGAGATGTGTATAAGAGACAGATAATATACTCGTTTTACATTTATTTTACCCTATTATACAACACTATCACCTTTTTTTCAAGGAGTATTTCCTACAATATAAAGACAATTTTATGACGATTTCTCAACAGTTTTCATACAGTTGTATAAAAATGCAGTTTTCAAAATGTTATCCTGCATATTTTTCCTATGACAAGGAATTTTTTTTGCAAAACCTCTTGAAAAAGATCACAATAAGTATTATAATATATGTGGTAAAGGTTCGCTTGCCGAGCCGATCATTAATTTAAGAAAGAAGGATCTGTATGTTAGATATCAAGATCGAACGTACCACTACTCCAAAGGAAAAACCAGCTGACGAGACAAAGCTTGGTTTCGGTCACATTTTTACTGACCATATGTTTGTTATGAATTATGACGCAGGTCAGGGTTGGCATGACGCTAGGATCGTGCCTTACGGCGACCTTTCACTCTCCCCTGCTGCTATGTGCCTGCACTACGGTCAGGAGATATTTGAAGGCCTTAAGGCTTATCGTACTGCTGACGGCTCTGTTCAGCTTTTCAGACCTCAGGAGAACTTCAAGAGAATGAACAACTCTGCTGAGAGAATGGTAATTCCTAAGATAAACGAAGAGGATATGCTCTACGCTCTGAAAACTCTTGTTAAAATGGAGCAGGACTGGGTTCCTCACACAGAGGGCGCTTCCCTTTACATCAGACCATTTATCATCGCAGTTGACCCATATGTAGGTGTTAAGCCTGCTGACCACTATCTGTTCATCATTATTCTTTCACCTTCAGGCGCTTACTATTCAACCGGTCTTAACCCTGTTAAGATATACGTTGAGAACAAGTATGTAAGAGCTGTAAGAGGCGGTACAGGTTTTGCTAAGACAGCCGCTAACTACGCTATCTCGCTTGCGGGTCAGGAAGAAGCTCACGAGCAGGATTACGAGCAGGTACTTTGGCTTGATGGTGTTGAGAGAAAGTATGTTGAGGAAGTTGGCTCAATGAACATCTTCTTCGTTATTGACGGCGAAGTTGTTACACCACAGCTGCTTGGTTCTGTTCTCCCTGGTATCACAAGAAAGTCTGCTATCGAGATATGCAAGAAGAAGGGCTACAAGGTAAGCGAGAGAAAGATCTCTATCGAGGAGATAGCTGAGGCTTACGACAACGGCAAGCTTGACGAGGTATTCGGCACAGGTACTGCTGCTGTTATCTCACCTGTTGGTCATCTCAAGTGGGGCGACAAGGTAATGGAGATAAACAACAACAAGATCGGCCCTGTTTCACAGATGCTTTATGATACAATGACAGGCATTCAGTGGGGCAAGATACCAGACGAGTTTGGCTGGATCGTTAAGATCGACTAATATCGTGAATAATCAATGCGGTCTGTGCTTCGGTATAGACCGCATTTTTCATAGGAGTGATAAAAATGGAGCTGCAGCAGATAATAGACAAGTCACACAGGATAGTATTTTTCGGAGGAGCAGGGGTATCAACAGAGAGCGGCATACCTGATTTTCGGTCGGTGGACGGACTTTACAATCAGAAATATGATTATCCCCCTGAGCAGATACTCAGCCACACGTTTTTTATGCGGCACACAAAGGCATTTTATGATTTTTACCGTGACAAAATGCTTTGTCTGACGGCAAAGCCTAACAAGGCGCATTACAAGCTGGCGGAAATGGAGAGGGCAGGCATACTTTCTTCAGTTATCACGCAGAATATTGACGGACTTCACACGGCGGCAGGCAGCAAAAAGGTGCTGGAGCTTCACGGAAGCGTACACCGCAACTACTGCATGGACTGCGGAAAATTCTACACTGCGGAGGATATTTTAAACAGCACAGGCATTCCGAAATGCACCTGCGGCGGAATAATCAAGCCTGATGTTGTGCTTTATGAGGAGGGGCTTGATGATAAAACTGTGACGGAGGCGGTGAGAGAGATATCTCAGTGCGACACGCTTATTATTGCAGGCACTTCTCTGACAGTTTATCCTGCGGCAGGAATGGTGAGATATTTTCAGGGGGATAATCTTGTGCTGATAAATCGGGACAAGACTTCCATGGACGGCTCCTGCGACCTTGTTATCCATGACAAGGTGGGGGAAACGTTGGATAAGATAGTGATAAAGTAATGTTAAACAACGCAATTACAAGGTGAGATAATAAACGGGCGAACACTGTTCGCCCCTACAGATGTGGATAGCCACATTTGCAGGGGGCAGTGTCCGCCCGTGTTTTTATGCTATTTTATTCGTCCATATGCTGTGCGGTATAAAGCTTGTAATACTCGCCTTTCTTTGCGATAAGCTGGTCATGAGTGCCGCACTCGGCAATGCCTTTGTTGTCGATATACATTATCTTATCGCAGTTTTTGATAGTGGAAAGTCTATGTGCGATAATAAATGATGTTCTGCCAACAAGAAGTCTTTGAAGTCCCTGCTGAAGGAGCTTTTCTGTACGTGCGTCTATTGATGAAGTTGCTTCGTCAAGGACAAGTATTTTCGGGTCGGAGAGGAGCGTTCTTGCAAAGGAGATAAGCTGTTTCTGACCGCCTGAGAGCTTTGAGCCACGCTCGTTGACCTCGGTCATATAGCCGTCTTTCATTTCGCTTATGAACTCGTCTGCGCAGACTATCTTTGCGGCTTCTCTTATTTCTTCTTCCGTTGCGTCAAGTCTGCCGTAACGGATATTATCGTAAATAGTGCCGCTGAAAATAAAGCTGTCCTGAAGCATTATGCCCATTTGTGAGCGGAGAGAATGCAAGGTCGCCTGACTTATATCCTTGCCGTCTATGGTTATTTTACCGCTGTCCAGGTCATAAAATCTTGACAGGAGAGAAACTACTGTAGATTTTCCTGCGCCTGTTGGTCCAACGAGGGCAACGCTTTCGCCCGGCTTAACGTCAAAGGAGATATGCTCCAAAACTGTTTTGCCCTGCTCATAGCTGAATGTAACGTCATCAAATTTTACCTCGCCTGTGATATCACCGATATCCTGAGCGTTCGGCTTGTCTGCGATAGTGGCAGGCTCGTCAAGGGTTTCAAAGATACGCTCAAGGTAGGCGATATTGTTGATGAAGTTATTGAAGATGTTTGACAGGTTCATGATAGGCTGCCAGAAGCTTGAAGCATAGCTTGTCATGGCAACGATAGTTCCAAGGCTCACTGCCGCAGGGGTCAGAACCAGCAGACCCACCACGAATATTGCGGCTCTCACAAGAGTAGAAACATTGTCGGTAGCAGGCCAAACAAGGTTAGAATATTTCACGGCGTTTATCCAGCTTTTACGATATTTCTCGGAAAGTCTGTCGAATATCTGGGCGTTTTCTTCCTCACGGGTGAATATCTGGGTCACTCTTGCGCCTGTGATGTTTTCCTGCAAATAGGCGTTAAGGTTAGAGGATTTATTTGAAACGTCCTGCCATGCTTTACGCTGTCTTTTCTTTATCATCATCATTATGACTGCAAATATCGGCAGACCCGAAAGCACCACCAATGACAGCTTCACATTCACAAAGAACATGAAAATCATGATGAAAAGCATATTAAGGCACTCGAGTATAACATTGATGATACCATTTGAGAGCATATCCGACACGGAGTTTACATAGTTTACAACTCTGATGAGGATCTTGCCGTGTGGGCGGTTATCGTAATACTCAAATGGAAGCTCCTGCAAATGCTTGAAAAGGTCGGTACGGATATCGAAGATTATATCCTGACCAACAACTGTCATTATCCTTGAACGTATAGTGGAGAATGTTATGGACACGGCTATAGTGCCGACAAATGCGAGGGTGAGCAGGACGAGCTGTCCCATATTTTTCTGCGGAATGGTGTTATCAAGAGCGTACTGTGTGATGAGCGGTCCGAGAAGTCCTGATATTGCTGCGAACACGCTGAGCACAAGGGCGGTTATCATTTTGCCCTTATATTTTTTGATATACACAAAGGAGCGTTTCAGGTGGGCGAAGTCAAATGGGGTTTCAAGGACTTCGTCAACGTCATAACGGTTTCTTGCCATTTAGACCGCCTCCTTTCCGAAGCCATCGTTCTGCAGCTTGAACACCTCGTAATAGTATCCCTTTTTGGCGATAAGCTCATCATGAGTACCCATTTCGGTTATCTTGCCGTCATCGAGGATTATTATCATATCAGCGTCTTTGGTGGAGGAGATACGCTGGGCTATTATTATCTTTGTGCATGGGAAGTCGAGGTTTCTAAGGCTGTCCTGAATATACTTTTCTGTTTCCATATCCACGGCGGAGGTGGTATCGTCAAGGATAAGAATGGCAGGCTTTATGGCTAAGGCTCTTGCAAGGGAAAGTCTTTGCTTTTGTCCGCCTGAAAGACCTACGCCACGCTCGCCAACGATAGTTTCATAGCCGTCAGGCATTTTCTCAACGAACTCGTTTGCCGCCGCAAGCTTTGCATAGTGCTTAACGTCCTCTTCGGACATATCAGAGTCGCCGTATGCGATATTGCCGTCTATTGTATCAGAGAAAAGCAGGACGTCCTGCGTTGCCATACCTATTTGTGAGCGGAGCTGTGAGAGCTTACGCTTTCTTACATTCACACCGTCAACGAGGACTTCTCCTGAGTTGGTATCGTAAAATCTTGGTATGAGGTTTATAAGCGAGGTCTTGCCTGAGCCTGTTTCGCCCATTATGGCAACTGTCTGACCTGCTTTTATCTTAAAGTTCACGTTGTCAAGGACTATATGCTTGCCAAACTTAAAGGTAACGTCCTTGAACTCGACATCTCCGTGAAGCCTTTCTGTCTGGTCAACTGCATCTTCACGGTCGGTGATGATAGGTCTTGCATAGTATATCTCGATGACCTTCATTGCGGAAGCCATGAACCTTTGCATATCGTTCACATAGATACCAAGGTTTCTGACAGGGTTTGCGATGCCCCAGATAAGTCCTGAGATAGCAACATACTCGCCCATTGTTATTTCCCCTTTTATAAGGAAAAATCCACCGCCAAGGAGCATTACAACTGACAAGGCGTTTGCGAAAGCTTCCATATAAGGGAAGAATTTAAGCCACAGCAGTGACGCTTTTTTGTTGGCATCAGAATACTCTTTATTGGCTTTTTGGAACTTTTCCATCTCATAGTCCTCACGGGCGAAGGCTTTTACAACTCTGTTGCCTGAGATGTTCTCCTGAGCGTCGGTATTCATTTGGGACAGCTTCTCACGGAGGTCAACGTAGACCGGCTTTGCCTTTTTATCAAGAAGCACCACCACGCCGAATATGAACGGTGTAACAGCCAGCAGAAGAAGTGCCATTTTCCAGCTTACCATAAAGAAATAAACTGATGAGGCTATAAACAGCGAACATGATTCAAGCATACCTTTAAAAACGAATGCCACTGCATGACGCACCATATCAAGGTCGCCTGTGAGCCTTGTCATAAGGTCGCCTGTTCGGTTGCGGTCATAAAACTCCATATCCTGATTTTCGATACGTCTGAAAAGGTGTGTCCTTATTCTGTATATCATGCCCTGAGATGATAATTCATAGGTCATGTTGCAGGTGTACTGACAGATAGTTCTAAGCAGGGTAAAGCCCACCATGCCTGCAAGCAGCAGCCAGAACAGCTTTCTTTCATGCTCAAGATTAAAAAGTGCGTCCTTGCTTGAAAGAAACTTATCCACAAGCTCTTTGCTGAAATAAGGTGTGGTAAGATACAAGGCGTTGCATACGATAGACAGCACAAGGGCTGTTACATAGAATTTTCGGTAGCCTTTCAGATTGTGCCATATCCATTGAAGCTGGAACATATTCTTTCACTCTCCTTTTATTCTTCTAATCTTCATGCTCTCTTAGGCACATATAAAAATATGAAACCCATACTCTTTTAAGCTATGGGATATTATAAGCCCTTTTCAAAATAAAGTCAAGGGGGTAAAAGCATTTAGTTTACATAAAGCAAGCTAAAAAATCAACGAAAACACGAAGCTTTTGTTGTGCTTTTTCACAAATTATGAATATGTTGTTATCTAATGATAGTCATATTTAGAAGAAAACGTTTTCTTTAACTGTTATATTATCTTAAACTAAGGTTTCGCACAATAAAATAACCGCCCTGAAATAACAGAGCGGATAGAGGATATTTTTGTATGCAATAATATGCGAGCGAAAAAGTCACCCTTACGGGTTTATTTAATCCTGAAAAACATCGGTGAAGTAGCCTGCGTTGGAGATAGGTTCATTGCCGCCTGCAAGGTGCTTTGTACAGCCCATGACGTGGCATCTGAAAAAGCCATAGTCGCCCTCACGCTCCTCACAGCCGAGGACTGTCACAGAGGTAGGCTGCATATTGAAGCCATGCCACATATTCATGGTGGAAATACCCAGAAGGTGTCCTATCATCACCATTGATACGCCGAAGTGACAGAAGAACACAAGGGTTTCATCGCTGTGCTTTTCAATGCGGAACATACCGTTCTCGTGGATATAACCATGGTCGGCAAGAAGCTTATCAATACCCTCATGCACCCATTTAAGCTGTTCTTCAACATTGCCTGTTTGCATATAATCGGACTTGAACCAATTATTGCGGTCATAGTATATCTCTTTATCCGCCCACTCGGTGGGGTACATATCCCATGGGATACGATGTCCTCCGTCAGAGGTGGGTATTATGCCGTTAAATTCTCTCAGCCAAGGGAGAGTTTCGGCGGTATCCCCACGGAGCTTCAGGGAATATTCCGCTGTGAGCTGTGCTCTGCCAAGGGGAGAAACGTAGAACTTTGAAACGTCCCAATTCTTTACACGCTGTGCAAGAAGCTCTGCTTCACGCTTGCCCTTTTCTGTAAGGGTATCATGAACGTAATCGGGGTCGCCGTGTCTGATAAAAATAAGCCGCATAAAAATACCTCCTAGTTAGTCTGCCATTGGTTTTATTTCAGCGTTGTAGGCTCTTCTAAGGAAGAACAATGACGCCATGATCGAGAATATTTCGGCTATCGGGAACGCCCACCAGATAGCGTCAAGCTTGCCTGTAAGGGAAAGAAGATACGCCACGGGAAGAAGCACAACAAGCTGTCTTGTAAATGAAACGAGCATAGAGGAAAGTCCCCTGCCAAGAGCCTGCAATGATGAAATTATGATTATATCAAAGCCTGCGAAGAAGAAGTGTGTGCTGATTATACGCAGGGCTGTTACGCCTATGCTTAGCATATTATCGCTTGCGTCAAAGAGTTTCAGAAGCTGTGCAGGGAAAATCTGCATTATGATAGTGCCGACTATCATGATAGACACAGAATATATCATGGCGTATTTTATTGCACCTGTGATACGCTTTTTCTTTCTTGCACCATAGTTATAGGCAACGATAGGGATAAGACCGTTATTAAGTCCGAAAACAGGCATGAAAACGAAGCTCTGAAGCTTGAAATACACACCGAAAACTGCGGCGGCGGTGTTTGAGAAGCCGATAAGTATTTTATTCATGCCGTATGTCATGATAGAAGAGATAGACTGCATTATGATGGACGGCAGGCCGACAGCGTAGATCTTCTTGATTATCTTTGCCTGCGGTCTATACTTCACAAGGTTTATGGTTATCTCTTTGTTGAACTTCATATTGAAGAAAAGTCCGAAAGCTGCGGCGGTGAACTGACCGATACAGGTAGCCACAGCCGCACCTGTTACGCCCCACTTAGGGAAGAAGCCCACGCCAAAGATAAAGCAAGGGTCGAGGATAATATTTATCACTGCGCCTATTCCCTGAGTATACATTGAATAGATAGTTTTACCTGTAGCCTGCAAGAGTTTTTCCATGGTCATCTGACAGAAAAGACCGATACTTAGCAGGCTGATGACAGTGAGGTACTGGTCGCCATATTCGATAATTATTTTGCTTGAGGTTTGTGAGCGATAGAAGATCTCGGTAAAAAATGCACCAAAAACCACGAAGATAACGAAGTTCACAAGGCAGAGGAAAATGCCGTTATTGGCGGCGCTGTTGGCTTGTTTGAAGTTCTTTTCACCAAGTGATTTTGACAGCAGTGCGTTGATACCGACACCAGTGCCTGCACCGAGGGCTATCATAAAATTTTGCACAGGGAAAGCCAGTGACACGGCAGTGAGTGCGTCCTCGCTTATTTTGGCAACAAATATGCTGTCAACGATATTATAGAGAGCCTGCACGAGCATGGATATCATGATCGGCAGGGACATTTTGAACAGCAGATCGCCTATGGGCTGCGTTCCCATTTTATTTTCTCTTACTTCTTCCATTTTACGATTCCCACCTTAGAGTTACTTTTTCTTAGAATATATACTTTAACTTTTTTATTATAGCATTTTTATACGAAAGTTGTATGAATTATTTGTTAAATCAGCACAAACCGGGTGGTGTCCTCTATGATTCAGAATTTATGCAAGTTCTGAGCACGGGCGAACGATGTTCGCCCCTACCGATGTTTGTGGGGTTATCAATGGTTGTGAGATAAACAATAATGCGAAATGTCAAGGGGGGTGGGCTGTCGAGGGCGCCAGCCCCTACATTTGATTGCTATGGTTTGTTATGCCGCAAAATCGCTACGCTCTTTGCGGATTTACATTTGCTCAGGGCGAGGGTGGGCGGTGCAGATTTTGTGCTCCGATATGGGGTTTGTTTGATATATGGCTCTCGTGTGCTTTTTACACTTTAATCTGCACCTTGTCGGCTTACGCCGAATGAGGCTCTGCCTCAAACTCCGCTCAGGGCTTTGCCCTAAGAACCCACAAGGGACTCTGTCCCTTGACCCTGCAAGCCCTCTAACGCCGGGCTTGAGCCTGCGTTTAAGTGCTCGCTACGCTCGGTGCTGTTTTTTACTTTATGCTTGTTCTTTTCTTTGGTCAGCTTTGCTCATTCCTCATTTCTCATTCCTCACTCCTCATTCCTCATTCCTCACTCCTCACTTAAATCGCTTTACCGCTTGACGAAACCACTGTAAAGTAGTATAATATAAGAAATGCTGCTTATGCAAATTCTTTTACGGAGGTCCTTTATATGGAGAAAAAACCGTTTTATATCACTACCCCGATATATTACCCTTCCGGTAATCCTCATATCGGTCACTGCTACACCACTGTTGCCTGCGATTCTATTGCCAGATACAGACGTATGCAGGGCTATGATGTCATGTTCCTCACAGGCACTGACGAGCATGGTCTGAAAATCGAACAGAAGGCTGCTGAAAAGGGTGTTACACCTAAGGAATATGTTGATGAGGTAGTCAAGACTTTCAAAAAGCTTTGGAGCTACATGAACATCAGCTATGACAGATACATCAGAACCACTGACGATTATCACATTGAAACTGTTCAGAAGATCTTCAAGGCTCTTTATGACAAGGGCTACATTTACAAGGGCGAATACAAGGGCAAATACTGCACGCCTTGCGAAAGCTTCTGGACTGAGTCACAGCTTGACGAGAACGGCTGTTGTCCTGAGTGTCACAGAGAGGTAACAGAGGCTAAGGAGGAGGCTTACTTCTTCAAGATGTCGCCATTTGCTGAGAGGATAGAGAAGCTTCTCACTGAGACAGATTATCTCCAGCCAAAGACAAGAGCCACTGAGCTTGTAAACAACTTTATCAAGCCCGGTCTTGAGGATCTTTGTGTATCGAGAACCACTTTCAAGTGGGGTATTCCTGTTACATTTGATGACAAGCACGTTGTTTACGTTTGGATAGACGCACTTTCTAACTATATTTCTGCACTTGGTTTCTGGAACGAGCAGTACAATGATTTTGACAAGTTCTGGCCTGCTGACGTTCACATGGTAGCAAAGGATATCATGAGATTCCACGCTATCATTTGGCCTGCAATGCTTATGGCGCTTGATCTTCCACTGCCTAAGCATCTTGCTGTACATGGCTGGATAACATTCAACGGACAGAAGATGTCCAAGTCTTTGGGCAACGTTGTTGACCCGTTCATTCTTGGCGAGAGATATGGTGCTGACGCTATCAGATACCACATTCTGCGTGAAATGGCTTTGGGTGCAGACAGCTCATTCTCAAACGAGATAATGATAAACAGAATAAACTCTGACCTTGCAAATGGTCTTGGCAATCTTGTTTCAAGAACTGTAGCTATGGCTGACAAATATTTTGGCGGCACGCTTCCTGCTGACAGAGAGGCTGGCGATTTTGACGCTGAGCTTACCGCTGAGGCTAAGGGACTTGTTGCAAAGGTAGACGAGTTCATGGACAAGACTCAGATAAACAATGCTTTGGCTGAGATATTCAAGGTAGTATCCAGGGCTAACAAGTACATTGACGAGACAGCTCCATGGGTACTTGGCAAGGACGAGAGCAAAAAGGCAAGACTTGCGACAGTTCTTTACAATCTGCTTGAAACTATCAGGATAGTATCAACGCTTCTCAGCAACTTTATGCCTACAACAATGCCAAAGGTATGGGAACAGATAGGTGCGGCTGAGAGCGATATCACATACGAGAACGCTGGCAAGTTTGGTGTACTTCCTGCTGACGTTACAGTTCACAGGGGTGAGATCATCTTCCCAAGAATTGACGTTGACAAGGAGATAGAGGAGCTTAACAAGATAATAGGCAGCAATGCAGAGCCTGAGGAAAAGGCTGACGATGGATTTGAGCCTGCGCCTATAGCTGACGAGATAACCATAGATGATTTTGCAAAGGTAGATCTGAGAGTTGCTCTTGTTAAGGACTGCGAGAAGGTAAAGAAGTCCAAGAAGCTTCTTTGCTTACAGCTTGACGATGGTTTTGGCGGCAGGCAGGTAGTATCGGGCATTGCGGCATGGTACAAGCCTGAAGATCTTATTGGCAAGAAGGTAGTTATTGTAGCCAATCTGAAGCCTGTGAAGCTTTGCGGAGTTGAGTCAAACGGCATGATATGTGCGGCTGACACACCTGACGGTGCGGCAAGCGTTATTTTCCCGGATCAGGACTTGCCATGCGGAGCTAAGCTTAGATAAAAAAACTTATAAAAAAACAAGGAGCGGATTTCCGCTCCTTATATGCGTCTGTAGCTCAGTTGGATAGAGCGCAAGACTCCGACTCTTGAGGTCGCAGGTTCGATTCCTGTCAGGCGCACCAGCCACTCGCCGTGGTGGGCATTTTACGCTCAACTTTCTTTTAAATCTTACTATTACGCCGCTAGGTGTAGTTGAGTTGTTATTTTTACTTTGTTGGTGCTTGCACCTGCACCAAATCCGCTATCATTTATGGTAGCGGATTTTTTTTATTTCCGCCCATAGGCATGATATGCTGGGAAAGCTATATGTTCGCCGTGGCGGGCATTTAAACCTTACCTTGTGTAAGGTGTTTTATTAATTGCATATTTCATTCAGGCACTTTGTCACTCGCCTGCGCAGTTCTTCTCCTCCAAAGGGAAAGCCGAACTCTGCGGCGGAGCTTCCCCACTCAGGTGGGTGCTTCTTTGAGCCGTCAAAATAGCGGCTTTTCACCACGCCACGATAGCGTTTTGGCATTTTTGCCGCAAGCTCCTCACATTCTCTCAAGCGAAGCTGCACCTTTGCAAGGTCAAGCCACAAGTCAGTAAGTTTTTTCCCTCTGTGGGCTACCCTGCCGCAATGCTCCCCCACTGCGGCAAGCTGTGAGGACATTTCGCAGATATCTTCTTTAAGCTTCCACTCCTGCCACCTTAGTTTGCGATACTGTGAAAGCTTTCGCAGTGCGGCTGTATTAACTCTGCTTCCACCGCTTCTGAAATTATATCGGCTCGCTGATGGTGCAAGCCTTTTTATGGAATTTACCTCTACGGAATAATCTATATTATCGTACATTTTTCTCCTTTCGCCTTTTTGTACAGACATTTGGACAGTTAGTATGATATACTGTAAATAAAATAAAGCAATGACATTTCAGATAACCGTTTTCTGTATATCTCTCGGGGCGGAGATGTCAAAAAGGGGGGGCGGTTTATCCTCTTGACTTTTACAGAGAAATGTATTATAATTATATCAAAGCCAGATTTTATGCAGATATCTGTACTAACGATACATACAGTATACTACAGGTTTCTGCAAAAGTCAATAGCTATCGGTGAATTTGATACAGACTTCTGTATCTTTTGTGAAATGATCACAATTGGAGGAAGAAAATATGACTGAAATGTACAAAAGGATAAAAGAACTATGCGAGGAGAACCATATGACGGTATCGCAGATGTGCAAGGAGCTGTCTATAACGAGGAGCTGTTTATCTGAGCTGAGCAAAGGCAGGACGGAACGACTTTCCGCAGAGAATTCTACAAAGATAGCGAACAGATTTGGAGTGAGCGTACAATATCTTATATCTGGCAGGGAAGAAGATTTTGACACGAAGCTGAAATATGCATTATTCAACGGCACGCTTGGAGTGACGGACGAAATGTTTGACGAGGTCAAGCAGTATGCAGAAATGGTCATGCTCAGAGAGGAAGCAAAGCGCAGAAAGGCTGGTGAAAAGTGAGAGATGACGAACATACAGGAATTGTATGATATTTGCAGCAGAGAGAACATAACTATAGATTTTATTGATTGTCCAAAGTGCGGGGCGATATCGCTTTTTGGCGCAGGAGGCTGTGCGATCGGCATAGACAGCCAGACGCCTGCAAGGCTTTTGAAAGAGCGCACTGCTCACGAGATAGGTCACTGCGTAAAGGGTGCGTTTTACAACAGATACGCCACGGCAGACAACATCTCACAGCATGAATACCGTGCAGACAAGTGGGCGATAGAAAATCTGATACCGAAAAACGAGCTTATCAAAGCCATAAAGAAAAATCTGGACAGTATTTATCTGCTTGCGCAACATTTTGATGTGAGCGAGGATTTTATGATAAAGGCTTGCAGGTATTATGGGGTTTTTTTTGGGTAGAAAAATACCGCCGAGGGCGTTGGAGTCCTCGGCGGTTGGTTTTAGTATAGCTTTTTTGCGGTCAATTCTTCAAGAGTGCCGATCTTATTGAACAGGTCTTTCGTTACATAGATGGTGATATATTGGTCGCTGGTCGTGAACTTATACGGTTTATATGCCGTGATACGCTTTACCGCAACATAATCATTTACGTCAATGTCAGGATACACTCTTGTAAGCTGACAGCGGTCAAGTACAACATCGGGTGGACCTTGCTCTCGCCATTTATTTATTATAGCCTCTGCCTCTTCCTCAGTTGAGGATTGATAATACATAAAAGTTTTGTCATGATCATCAATGTTATAATTATAAAAAATATTATCATCAAAATACGGAAGAATTGCTGTCGCCAAGCCCTGAATATTGGGATAATCATGCCACTGATAGTCAGATTCATCAACCTTTGGGTCAGTGCTTTTTGAAGTATCATTACTTACAGCGATGTGTTCCCATGGCGATAAAATTTTATAATCATAAAGCCTATATTCTTTGATAAACTCTGCCGCTTCTTTATACCAATAATCAAAACGGATATCAATATAAGAAGAATATGCGCTCCATGCAATAGGCACTATCATAGGCAAAAAAGCTATAGCTACTACTGCTTTTTTTAAACCTCCTCT
>ERZ1026933.503-NODE-503-length-13587-cov-6.539832_pt1 | contig 13587 bp, 7 predicted proteins | sample MGYA00519252_ERZ1026933 | MGnify/ENA primary metagenome ERZ1026933 (study PRJEB26926, sample SAMN06164828) | human gut metagenome | biome: ENVO:00009003; feature: ENVO:2100002; material: ENVO:00002003 | host: Homo sapiens | place: USA | collected 2012 ... | reverse complement strand
GAGATGCTCAGGAGTCTCGTGGGCTCGGAGATGTGTATAAGAGACAGCTGCTGTGGCTGTTGCCTACACCCTGTTCCTGTCCATCGTTGTTTACCGCAGCATCAAGATCAAGGATCTGCCCAAGATCCTGCTGGACGCCTGCGAGACCACCGCTGTCATCATGTTCCTGATCGCCGGCTCCAACGTCATGAGCTTTGTTATGAGCTTCACCGGCCTGCCCAGCGCCATCGGCAACGCACTGATCAGCGTTTCCAGCAACAAGTACGTCATCCTGCTCATCATCAACCTTGTGCTGCTGGTGGTTGGCTGCTTCATGGACATCACCCCGGCTGTCCTGATCTTCACCCCGATCTTCCTGCCCGTTGTCCAGTCCTTCGGTATGGACCCCATCCACTTCGGTATCATGATGGTCATGAACCTGGGTATCGGCAACATCACCCCGCCCGTTGGCAGCGCACTGTTCAGCGGCTGCTCGGTGGCAGATATGGACATGGAGGACATGATCAAACCGATCCTGCCGTTCTATGCCGCGATCTTTGTGGCACTGATGCTGGTAGCTTATGTGCCTTGGTTCTCCATGGCGCTGCCCACCCTGTTCGGCGCAGTCTGATAATGTGAAAAGGAGCAAGTTTTCATGGTTTATTCAGTCACCAAGTATGGCGCTGTCGGCGATGGCGCAACCAATGATGCCGCTGCAATCCAGTCTGCCATTGATGCCTGCAACGCAGCAGGCGGCGGCCGCGTTGTACTGGAGGGCGGTCATACCTACTATTCCAGTTCTATCGAGCTGAAAAGCAACGTAGAGCTGCATCTGGAACAGGGCGCCCTTCTGAAAGCGCACTCCGATATCTCCACCTATTTCAACCCCAACGGCGATGATGCTTCCGTGGCAGCAGTTTCCGGCGCAAAGGCCGTGGATCGTCCGGTGGCAAAACCGGCTTACACCTTTATTCACGCCAAGGATGCAGACAACTTCTCCATCACGGGTCAGGGCGCAGTGGACGGCAATGTTTATGCCTTTATGAAGCGGGCAAGCCGTTACTACTTCAACGGTGATTTCTACCCCCGTCCCACCATGGTGTATGTGGAGCACTGCAACCACATCTCGTTCCATGACGTGACACTGCAGAACTCTCCGTTCTGGACGCTGCACCCTGCCGGATGCAACGATGTGCTGATCTCCAACATCCGGGTGCTGAACCCGCTGGACTGCACCAACTCCGACGGTATCGATCCGGATCACTCCACCAATGTGCGGATCATTGGCTGCCATGTCCAGTGTGCAGATGACTGCATCTGCCTCAAGACCACAGCGGGCAACAACGAGTACGGCCCCACCAAGAACGTCATCATCTCCAACTGCACGCTGACCTCTACCAGTGCCGCGATCAAGATCGGCACAGAGGGCGTGGCAGATTTCGAGAATATTCTGGTGGATAACTGCATCATCACTGGAAGCAACCGGGGTCTGTCCATCCAGATTCGCGACGGCGGCTGTGTGCGGAACGTGAGCTTCTCCAACATCATGATCGAGACCCGCCGCTTTGCCGAGTGCTGGTGGGGCTGCGCGGAGCCTATCGTGATGACGACCCACGACCGGAACGCCAACACCCACAGCGGCAGCATCGAGAATGTTCGCTTCTTCAACGTCACCTGCAAGGGTGAGAACGGTGTGTTCCTCTCCGGCAACGAGGAGAATCACATCAAGAACGTTCTGTTTGAAAATGTCAACGTCTGTCTGGAAGCTACCAGCAAGTGGGAGCGCGGAATGTACGATCTGCGTCCCATTCCGCCTGAAAAGGAAGGCATGCTGCATCAGAAGAGTGCAGCCATGTTCCTGCGCTGGGTGGATGGCGTCACCGTCCGGAACTCCACGCTGGGCTTTGCAGGCGAGGACCGTTCGGACTTCGCACAGGCGCTTCTTACTCAGAACTGCACCAACGTGCAGACCATGGGTCTGACTGCTGAGGCTGCCGCCCCGGAGTACCAGAGCATCGAACTGGGCTGAGCCGCCTATCAATAATGAGCAAGCCGCCGCATCGGCGCTGGCCCCTTTTGCCGGGTCGGGCCGGGCGGCGGCTTTTTTTGAGGGACAAACCAATGAACAAGAAAAAGAACATCATCACGTTTGCCGCGTTCCTGATCCTGATGGTGGGTCTGGGCGCGAACGATGCCATGCGGGGCATTTTTTCCACGATCTTCTCTGCCCACTTCCAGCTGAGTACCGCCCAGTTGTCCCAGATCGTCACCGTAAGCTACATCGGCAACCTCGTGTTTCTGGCCGTCGGCGGCTTCGGGGTGGATATTCTGGGCCGCCGCAAGGCCATGCTGCTGTATACCTTTTTGTGGAGCGCAGCCATGCTGCTGTTTGCCACTACGGACTCCTATCTGCTGCTGCTTGTGGGAATGTTTTTTGCCATGGGCACATCCACACTGCTGAACACCAACATGAACCTGATCACGACCGGTATGTTTGCCGTTGCGCCCGGCTTTTTTGTGAACTTCCTGTTCTTCATTCAGGGCATTGGCACCAGCGGCAGCCAGAGCATCATTGGCAACTGGGCTACGGATATTTCCAGCTGGCACACCGTGGCATGGGGACTGCTGGCCATTGGCGCAGTGGCCATGGTGCTGTTCGTGCTGTTCCCCATGCCGGAAGTGCAGGAGCACAAAACGGAGGGGAAGGTATCGCCCAAGGAGATCATGAGCTGTCCGGCATTTCTGTCGTTGGTGCTGATCATCGGCCTGTATTTCATTGCAGAACATGGCATTATGAACTGGCTGGTGAGCTATGCTACCAATGCACTGGAAGTGCCCATGGGACAGGCGGCAAACTTTACCGCTGTTTTCTTCGGCTGTGTGATGGTGGGGCGTCTGGTGCTGAGCAGTCTGGTGGATAAGCTGGGCATCTACCGCTGCCTGCGGCTCTTCGCCACAAGCGCTGCGGTTCTGTACACCGCAGGTGTTCTGCTGGGTGCACCGGGTCTGTGGCTCCTGGCAGTCAGCGGTCTGCTGTTTTCCATCCTGTATCCGACCCTTGTCATGCTGATCCCGCGATACTGGCCTAGTCACGCAGCTTCCTCTGCATCGGGTCTGGTGCTGAGTGTGGCTTCGCTGGCGGATATCCTCTTCAATGCCGTATTTGGCAGCTTGGTGGATGCCATCGGCTACCGGACCTCCTTCCTCATCATGCCTGCCTGCATGGTGGGATGCACGGCACTGCTCTGGTTGTTCTTTGCAAAAGCTAAAAAGCTGGAACGGTGCGATTAACGGACAGATACGGCCACGCAAACCAATGCCCTCAAGTTTTAAGCGAGCATAAAAAATACCGCCCACGCAGCGCTGCGTGGGCGGTAAACTTTTTTCTTACCCAAAGTATAACAGGAGAACCGCAGACAGTACGGATGAAAAGTCGTGAAGCAAGATGAATTTTTTAAATTGTCATAAATAGCACGACTTTTTGACTGATAACACAAAATTTTGCACCCTTATTCCGTGGGATTCTCTTTATAATAAGAACAGAAATCAAACGGAAAAAGGAGATGCGGATGATGCAAGCAACAAACCTGAAAACGAATCATCTGACCCAGCCTCTCGGCATAGATGCCGGGACGCTGTTTTTATCGTGGCAGTGCGCCGAAGGCGTGCGCCAGACCGCCTACGAAATTGAAGTAACTGCCGGAGCCGAAACGCTGTGGGCGAGCGGAAAGGCTTTGGGCAGTGTGATGCACACCGAAACGCCCAGCGCTGTACCGCCCAAGACGCAGGGACGGTGGCGCATCCGCCTGTGGGATGAAAATGACCAGCCCGGTGCATGGAGCACCGCTTCCTTCGAGACCGGGCTTGCACAGGCAGACTGGCAGGGCGTGTGGGTCTGCCCGGAGACAGAAGAGCCGGACATCGACTGCGCTGATGCCATCAACGCCTTTGCAAAGCCCAACTGGGAGCAGAAGCAGGCGGCGCTGGAAGCCTCCGGCAAAGGGCAGGCGCAGCCTTATCAGCCCCACCGCCCGGCAAGCTATCTGCGCAAAACGTTCACCGCCCCGGAGGGAGAAAGCAAGCGACTGTACATTACCGCTAAGGGATTGTATGCGGCATGGCTGAACGGCAAGCGGGTCGGCGATATGGTGCTTGCCCCCGGCAGCTTTACCGCAGACAAGCAATTGGGCGCACAGACCTACGATGTGACCGCACTTGTCCGTGACGGTGAAAATGAGCTACTCATCACATTGGGCGACGGCTGGTACCGCAGCACCTCCGGCGTGGATGGTGACCGTGACCTGTTCGGCAGCGAACTGGCTGTCCTGTTCCAGCTGGAAGTGGACGGCAAGGCGGTCTGCGTTTCGGATGACGACATGGAGGCCACCCAGTGCGGCCCGATTCGCCAAAATGATTTGCAGCAGGGCGAAGTGCACGATGCCCGGCTGGAAGAGGAGCTTTCCGGCTGGCATGGCGTAAAGACCGAGCCGAACTCCCTGCCCATCACCGGTATGAACACCGTGCCCATCCGGGAGCAGGAAGCCTTTGCGGGCAGGCTGCTGCGCACCCCCAACGGCGAGACCGTGCTGGACTTTGGCCAGAACATGGCTGGCTATGTGGAGATGAAGCTGACCGCCCACGCCGGGCAGAAAATCAAGCTGCTGTGCGGCGAAGCACTGGACGAGAACGGCAACTTTACGCAGGAGAACTTTCAGGACCGGAACCGCCACAAGGAGGGCGGCACGGCGCAGCTGCTGGAACTCGTTTGCAAAGAGGGCGAGAACCACTACAAGCCCAGCTTTACCATCATGGGCTTCCGGTACGCAAAGGTGGAAACGGACATCGACCTGACCGGCGCAGAGTTTACTGCCCACGCCGTCTATTCGGAGATGCCGGTCACCGGCAGCTTTGCGTGCGGCAATGCCGATGTGGATCAGCTGGTGAAAAACAGTGTGTGGAGCCAGAAGGGCAACTTCTGCGATATCCCCACCGACTGCCCCACCCGCGAGCGCGCTGGCTGGACTGGCGATATGGGGGTGTTCATCGAGACCGGCCTGACCCTGATGGACTGCTACCCGGTGGTGGAAAAATGGCTGGCCGAGTGCCGCCTGAACCAGTACCCGGATGGACGCATGGCAAACATTGCGCCGCCCACCAGCCGCCCCGGCTACATGACCCCCATGCTCTGCATGTCGGCAGGCTGGGGCGATGCCGCCATTCTGGTGCCCTACGCCCTTTATAAGCGCACCGGCGACCGCAAGATCCTTGCGGACAACTACGAGATGATGCAAAAGTGGTATGGTTTCCTGCTGGGCCGTGCCCAGCAGACCACCGAAGAACAGCAGACCGGGGCATACGCCAAGTACACGGTGCTGAACGGTCTGGACTACGGCGAGTGGTGTGAGCCGGGCATTACCCCCATGCAGGCGATGATGAACCCGCGCAAAAGCGTGGGTACGGCGTATCTGGCTTATTCCGGGCGACTTCTGGCGGAAATTGCGCAGGCGCTGGGCAAGGCAGAGGACGCAGCGCAGTACCGCGACACGGCAGAAAAGGCGGTCAAGGCATACCGTGATGCCTTTACGGATAACGGAAAAATTACTTCGGACCGGCAGTGCGAATATGTCCGCGCCATTGCCTTTGCGCTGCTGGGCGAGGAGGAGAGCCAAGCCGCTGCGGATACCCTGAACCGGATGGTGGCGGAAAACGGCTACCATCTGAACACCGGCTTCCTTTCCACGCCCTTCCTCTGTGAGGTGCTGGCAAAGTATGGCCATGCCGACACCGCCTATAAGCTGCTGTTACAGGACACCGCTCCCAGCTGGCTCTATGAGGTCAAGCAGGGCGCTACTACCGTCTGGGAGACATGGACGGGCATTGACGCAAACGGCCACCCCAGCGAATCCCTGAACCATTACTCCTACGGTGCCATCTGCGGCTGGCTGTTTGGCGGTGTGTGCGGAATCCGTCTGGCAGGGGAGACCCTGACCATCGCCCCCACCCCGAACCCGGCTCTGGGATGGGCAAAAGCAGTGTACGATTCCCCGGTGGGGCGCATTGAAAGCGGCTGGCAGTATGCAGGCGATGCCGTGACCTACACCATCACCGTGCCCTGCAATCTGACCGCAGAAGTCACCCTCCCGGATGGCAGAAGCCTGACCTTGCAGCCGGGCACCCACATTCTGTAACGCAAAAAGATCCCCCGCAAGACACAACGCCCCGTACCGGAAGGAGTAACCGGTGTGGGGCGTTGCTTTTATGGGGATAATGAAGAAGAAAATAATGAGAGAATGGCAGGTCAGAATTTTTGTGCAAGGTATTTTGCACTGAGCTGGAAGCTCTTGACAGGAGAGTTGTCCACCCAGTTGCGGTGGCTTTCCAGAATAACGGCATCCACATCCATGGCAAGGGCCTGCGCCATCAGGCTGTCCAGGTCCATGTTGCCGGTGCCCAGCTCCATGCTGTCGGTTTTCAGGATGGGCGTGATGGCGCTGCCGGTGATGCGGGTGCCCCGGTCGTTGATGTGCCACAGCTTCATGCGGGGACCAAGCCGCTGCATCCATGCCAGCGCGTTTGCACCGCCCTCGGTGAACCAGTAGCTGTCAAACTCAAAGTTGACAAAAGCGGGGTCGGTCTCTTCTAAGAGGATATCGTAGGCGCGCTTTTCCGCATTCACATGCCGCAGCTCGCAGTTGTGGTTGTGGTAGAGCAGATGGATGCCCTCGGCTGCCAAGGCTTCGCCGGCTTTGTTCAGCCGCTGCGCCAGTTCGTGCATGGCGGCTTCATCGCCGTAATCAAACCGGTACATCCCGGTGATGACCACATGCTGTGTGCCGAAGCTCTTGGCTTCCTCGGCCACTGCGTGGGCATCCCGTTCCAGAGAGCCTAGGTCGGTGTGCAGGCTGACCACCTGAAGGCCTGTCTCCTGCACCAGCTTGTGCCAGTCCAGATTGCCGCCCTTGCCCACCGGTATACCGGCGGCCTTGGTCAGCAGCTTTACCACAAAACCAATGGGGTGGATCATAAATCCACACAGTTCAATACCGTCGTACCCGGCGGCTTTCATGGCAGCAAGGGTCTCTTTTGCCTGCTGCTCGTTGCTCAGTACAGTGCCCAGCATAAATTGCTGCACGGCTTTGATGGGCATGGTTTACCCCTCCAGTTTGAAAGTCTTGCCCGGCGTGATGCCGTTTTCGTTAAAACTGTCCACGCAGACGTAGTATTCCTGCCCGGCGGTCAGGGTGGAAAGGGTCACTTCGTCTGCGGCATACACCAGCCAGCTCAGATAGAGTTTATCGGGCGCAACGCCGTAGCGGACGTTGTAGCCCTGCGCTTTTTCGATGTGCTTCCAAGTAATCTTTGCATCCAGTGCATCTACGCGAGCCCCGGCGGCTTCGGCCTGTGCGGGCTTTGCGCCCTCGCCGTTGCCGAACACCCGCAGACCGCTGATGCGCAGCAGCTGTCCATAGGGCAGTTCGCCGCCGGTGACCCGGACGTACCGGGCGCGGATGCCGTCGGCATATTCGTAGTAGCCGTTGGAGCACTCGCGGGCAACCGTTTCGCGGGTCGTCCAGTCTGCTCCGTTCACACTGGTCTCTACCGTGTAATGGGAGATCTGCGGGCGGGTCTCGATGTGGCGGGTCTTGCGGTCGTCGCCGTAGCTGTCCGCCGGGAAATCCACCACCAGCTTTTCATCCGCCATGTTTACCTGAATGGCACGGACATCACTCTCTTTGCCAAGGTCCACGCAGAGCCATTCGCCCGGCTCTGTACCAGCGGCGCTCCACCAGCTGCGGCAGTCCTCGTTGACTGCCAATTCCGGGCTGCTGTTTTCTGCCGCGCTGGAAGCCGTGACCGGTTTTTTGTAGCTCAGCAGCATCCATTCCGGCTGCTGGCTGGCGGCATCGAATTTGCCTGCCGGGATGCGGTGGGGGTAATCGGAAAAGTTCTGGTTGCAGTAAAGCACGCCGTCCTTGTCGAACCCGGCAGGGAACAGGCCTACCCGGCGCTCAAAGTCATAGTTGACGGAAATGCGCATGGTGGAGGCGTGCCACCAGTTGCCGTAGATGTCGGCAATGGTGCTGCCGTGGCCTGCACCGGTGATGAATCCACCGGGCTTTGCGGAAAACGGATTGGATGCCTGCCGCACAAAGGGGCCCAGCGGAGAACGGGAGGTGTATACACCGTCGGCGTAAGTGTTGTACTGGGTGCCGGGGCAGGCGTACTGCAGATAGTAGGTGTCGCCGTGCTTTGTCATGAACGCACCCTCAATGTAGGGCTTGCCGATGGCGTTGAACATGGCAGTCAGGCTTTCGGCACTCAGGCCGGGGATGCTTGCCATCTGCGGCGGCAGATTCAGCTTGCCGGTCTTGGGGTCATAGAACTGCTTCATGGACTGGTACAGCACGCTGGCTTCCCGGTCCACAATGCCGTTGTTGCCGGGGCGTTCGTAGCCAAGTATGGTTTCATTGCCGAAGATCAGCTCCTGCTTTTCACTGATGGGGGTCATGGTGTTCGGGTCCAGCTCCACGCCGTAGATGGGGGCAATATTGGAACAGCCCCAGTAGAAGTACACCCGGCCATCGTCATCGCAGAACAGATCCGGGTCCCAGAAAGCAAAGGGCGCGGAAACCTCGGTAAACGGCTCGGTCAGGGGGTCAGCGGTGCGCAGGATGGGGCAGTTGCGCCCCTTGCGGCTGGCGCAGAAGTAGAGGTAATTGCCCACCTGCCGCACATCTGGCGCGTAGTCATAGATCAGCAGGTCGGGGTCTGCATGGAAGTTCCAGTCCAGAAGATCCTCCGAATACCAGAACCCTGCCGACATGGAAACGAACAGATAATATCTGCCTTTGAAGTACACCAGCGTCGGGTCTGCGCCCTCCCGGAAACCCGCTGTGCGGGGGCCTTCCTTCATGTGCTGGTAACGGTAGCCCAGATCAAGGGGATTGCAATAGGTCTGTTTCATCGAAGCTTACTCCTTGGCAATGCCCTGCAATACCCGGTTCAACTGCTTGATGTCCTCTTCCGAAGTGCCCGCCTGCATCAGCATGGATTGAATGGTCATCCGCTGCATGGCACGCTCCATCATGGCCACCAGAGCCGGGTTGTCCTTCACGGCAGCGGCAACATCTCCGCGGGCAGCGGCGGCTTTATCAGAAATCTGCTTCAGGATGGGACCGGCTTTCGGGTCTGCCATGGCGGCAGCCATGTTGTCCTTCACCGACCAGCAGCTTTCGTCCAGCTCGCCGTCAAACCAGTTGGTCACGTTCTTGCGGTTGTCCATGGCGTAATCCGGGTTGGGGGCGTCCACCTTGTTCACCAGGATCACGCTGCTGTGCTCACCGGAGCGTGCCTCAATGCTGTGCTTGCCGGTAATGGGCAGCTGGAAGGTGAACACCTTGTCGCCCTGCTTGGTCTCCACCAGTTGACCGTCCTTGTACAGCGAGACCTCCGGCAGATTGGAGTAGACCTTGATCTCGGTCACATCCTCGGCGCGGTCCACATAGCGGCTGCCGCACAGGTGCACGAACGGCTCCTTGCTCCAATAGGCCTTGTAGAGATAGAAGGGGTCTTTTTTGAGCTTGCGGTCAAAGGTGACAAGTCCCTTCTGGTTCTCGCCATGCTTGCCGCCCTCGTCGCGGCCATCGGCGGCAAAGTCGAACATATTCCACACATGAGTCGCCCACAGCCAAGGACGGTCGGCAATCATCTTAGCAATGTGCTCATGGTAAATGCACTGGTAGCTCTCGGTGTAGTCGCCCTTTTCCGGGTGGCTGCTCTGGTACTGGGGGTTGGCGTCTGCACCATACTCCGAAAAGCCGATGCAGCGGTCCGGGAAATCGGCATGGTATTTGTCAAAGAACTCGTCGTTCTGCTCCAGTTCACCCAGATACCAGCCGAAGTAGAGGTTGTAGCTGTTCACATCCGGGATCTCCAGAATGGGGCTGGTGGTCTCCAGCATGAACACGTTTGCCATGGTGGTCTTGCGGGTGGGGTCCAGCTTGTGCGCCAGCTCGTTCAGCAGACGATGGTTTTCTAGCAGATCCTCGTTGACAGCGGAGGCGGCGGTGATCTCGTTGGACAGGCCCCACACAGCAATGCAGGGGTGGTTGTAGTTCTGGACGATCAGTTCCTCCATTTGGGTCAGGGTGTTGGCACGGCCGTTTTTCATGTGCATGGTGATGTAGGGGATCTCTGCCCAGATGACAAGACCCTTTTCATCACACAGGTCGTAGAAATACTGTGCGTGCTGATAGTGAGCCAGACGGATGGTGTTGGCCCCGATCTCCAGAATGATGGAAATATCCTCCTCCATCATTTCGTTTGTCAGGGCATTGCCCGCACCCTTGCGGTCCTGATGGCGGGAAACGCCGCGCAGGGGATAGCTGCGGCCGTTCAGGATAAAGCCCTTCTGGGGGTCAAACTCAAATTTCCGGCAGCCGAACCGGGCGGAAGTTTCCTCGCCATTGCCCAGCTTGGCAGAGACGATGTAAAGGAAGGGGTCGTCCACGCCATCCCACAGATGGGCATTGTGCAGGGTGAAAACCGCCTTTGCGGTGCCGTCTTCCACCGGGGCAGCGATGTTCTGGCCTTCCAGCGCAAAGGATACGCTCTGTGCGCCGACCACGGCAGCTTCCAAAGTAACTTCAACGGTCTTGGCGGCAAGGTCGGTGACGATGGGGGTCACCTTCAGTGCCGGGGCGCCATTAGCGGGCAGGGCAAAGTGCTCTGCGGGAACGATGTGCAGGGTCACATCCCGGTAAATGCCGCCGTAGAAGGTGAAGTCCGCCTTCTGGGGGTACACGGTGTCGTTGTCGCGGTTGTCCACGCTGATGGCCAGCAGGTTCTCGTCTTTCAGGTGGTCGGTCAGGTCCACCCGGAAGGTGGAGTAGCCGCCCTTGTGCTCTGCCAACTTTTCCCCGTTCAGGTAGATGACGGCGGTCATAGCTGCGCCGTCCAGCTGCAGAACAGCCTTGCCGCCTGCCGGGATGGCGGGCTTTGTCAGGGCCAGTGTATACCAGCAGGTGCCGCGGTAGTAATCGTTGCCGCCGTCCTGACCGTCCACCGCATTCCAGGTGTGGGGCAGGGTGATGGCCTCACCCATAATGGCGGTGGGGATGCCGGTGTTCTCCTTGGTAAAATGCCAGTTGCTATGATTCAGCAGGATGGTCTTGCTCATGGTAAAAACTCCTTTGTGAAAGATAGATCAAATCAGCAAAAACCGAAAGAGAGTATGAGCCCTTTCGGTTTTTGCAGGGTGTTACTGCATATGTTCTGCAATTACTTCATGACGAAGGGCGTCTTTCTTATCAGCGATGCGCTTCTGGACGTTGACCATTTCTTCCTTGGTCAGCGGGCAGCCCGGCATGGCGATCAGGGTGATGACCCAGCCCAGCATCGGCAGACCGTACTTGATGGCAAGGGTCATCCAGAAGATGCCGCTGGTGTAGGGATCCGTGGGCTGGGGCATGGTGGTGGTGTAACCCAGAAGGGCGACCGCACCGGTGGCGATGACAGCAGCCACCGAGGTGATGAGCTTGTCGATCAGGCTGTAAGTGCCGGAGACAACCGCCGGAATGTAACGGCCGCTGCGGTCCAGCTCGTAGTCGATGGTATCAGCCATGTAAGAGTTGTTGGAGGTGGTGATGCACATGTTGGAGCCGTTCTGCAGCAGGGTCAGCAGGACGTAAACGATCATGTTCCAGCTGCCGATCACACCGATCTGACGGGTGTCGGTAAAGATGAAGAACAGGATCAGCACAGTGGTGATGGTCATGCTGATGCAGGTCCAGGTCACGATGCCCTTCTTGCTGCCTTTTTTGCCCACATACTTTGCGCCGAAGGCTGCAAAGAAGATGGAGGGAACCATGCTGATCATGCTAAGGGTGGTAGCAAGACCCATGTTGCCGATGAGGATGCCGTTCAGCATCGTGTTGATGATGGCCTGGCTGCCTACCTGCTGTGCCAGCTTATCGGAAGCGTGGGAGGCAACATAGCACTGCAGGGGCTTGTTGTGTTTGAACACCTCAAGAATATCCGCAACCTTCAGCGGTTCGTGATTTTTGCTGATGCCCTCAAAGTTTTCGGGCTTATCGTAGGCGGAGATGCCGGCGCAGACGATCAGGGTGCCGATGCCGGCAATGATCAGGACGATGGTGCAGACCGTGCTGAGGAAGCCCTGATTGAAGGTGCCGCCGCACTTGGGCAGGATGACGGTGTAGACCAGCATGCTCATGCCCATGGGCACGAAGTAGTTCAGCGCAGTGGTCCAGACACCGATGGTGGGACGCTGCCGGGGATCGTTGGTCATGATGGCAGGCAGGGTCTGGGCGGTCATGTTGGTGATGGTGTAGCCGATGATGTAGATAATGTAAGTCAGGGCAAACACCGGCAGGCCGAAGCCCTTGCTGGAGCACAGGTTGAACATGCACAGCAGGCCGACTGCCTCGATCAGGTAGCCGCTGATCAGCAGAACGCGCAGCTTACCGAAACGGGTGTTGACGCGGTCGTAGACGAATGCCAGCAGCGGGTCGGTGAAGCCGTCCAGAATGCGGGCCAGCATCAGGATGATGCCGACGGTTGCAGTAGTGATGCCGTAGCCGATACTGGCAGAATAACTTGCCATACCGATCAGGGAATAGACGCTCATGCCCACAAAGGCGTTGCAGGCGTAGCAGATGATCTGCCATGTTTTGGCGCGGCGGTACTGGACGTCGTCTACCTCACTGGCACTGGGTTTCTTTTGGAACATAATGATTTTTCCTCCTTTTTGTGTGAACTGAGTTCTGCTTTTTCTGACACCAGAATAACAGAATGCAATAGGTACTGCCAGACAAAAAATTGGAATTAAGGATAAAAATTCGTGTAGTTCTGACCGCTCAACGAAAAATTTACCAATAACGTGAAAAATTATCCTTTTTGCTCCGCACAGACCTGTTACAATAGGCACAGAGAAAACACGGCTTCTGATAAAAAGGAGAATCATCATGCAGAAATTTGAAAAAGGCTTTTTCATCGGTGCTGCAACAGCAGCCCATCAGGTAGAGGGTAACAATACCAACAGCGACTACTGGGCACAGGAGCAGCTGCCCCATTCCAGCTTTACGGAGCCCAGCGGCATTGCCTGCGACCATTATCATCGGTACGAAGAAGATATTAAGCTGCTGGCCGATGCCGGGCTGAACGCCTACCGCTTTTCCATCGAGTGGGCACGGGTGGAGCCGGAGGAAGGAACGTTCAATCCGGAAGCCATTGAACACTACCGCAAGGTGATCGCCTGCTGCAAAGCGCATGGTGTAGAACCGGTGGTGACTCTGCTGCACTTCACCAGCCCCAAGTGGCTCATCTGCAAGGGCGGCTGGGAAGCAGAGTCCACGGTCGAGGACTTTAAGCACTATGCAGCCTTTGTCATGGAGCAGCTGGGCAGCGAGCTGCATTATGTCTGCACCATCAACGAAGCGAATATGGGCTTGCAGCTGGCCGCCATTTCCAAGCGGTTCCGCCTGATGGCAGAACAGGCAGCCAAGAATGCCGCTGCTGCCGGAAAGTCTGCCGAGGGCACGGTGCAGGTGGGCATGAACTTCCAGAAGATGATGGAAAACATGAAGT
>ERZ1026933.470-NODE-470-length-13917-cov-6.267205_pt1 | contig 13917 bp, 9 predicted proteins | sample MGYA00519252_ERZ1026933 | MGnify/ENA primary metagenome ERZ1026933 (study PRJEB26926, sample SAMN06164828) | human gut metagenome | biome: ENVO:00009003; feature: ENVO:2100002; material: ENVO:00002003 | host: Homo sapiens | place: USA | collected 2012 ... | reverse complement strand
TCAGCCGTTCATCGGTTTCGACGGACAAAGTGTCAGAAGCCTTAATGCGGTCATTCAAATTCAAAATCTCATCGCCCAGCGCGTCTGCGATTCGCTTGGCGACATATTTGCTGTTTCCAGTGCCGGAAAAATACAAAATCATATCAAAATCCCCTCACAATGGTCAATTTCATGCTGAATGATCTGCGCCGCCCAGCCGGTGAACGTTTTGATTCGCGTCTGGAACTGCTCATTCTGCCACTGCACCTTGATGGTCTGGTATCGCTTCGTTTTCCGCGTGCCGGTCAGCGACAGGCAGCCCTCCTCCGCGTCATACGGCGCGGATTTTTTGACGATCACCGGATTGAACATGACCATGTATGCGCCGTCGTTGTCAAACGCAATAATGCGCTTGTTGACGCCAATCATATTCGCCGCCATGCCCACGCAGCCGTCCTTGTGCGCGGTGAGGGTGTCCAATAAGTCCTGCGCTACGCTCAAGTCGTCCGCCGTGGCAGGCTCTGCCTTCTGGGATAGGAAAAAATCGTCTTTGCATATTTCACGGATCATGAGAAAACCTCCGCTGTGTTTTATCTTATTGTAGCAGAGAAATGGGTAAGGCTCAACTGCCTTTGTGGGAGTTTCGGTGAAGACACTCATTTCCGCGCCCGCTGCTGATATTCCTCAATCGTCACAAAATGCCCATCCACGTCGCGGATGTGGCGGAGATTCAGGCGATAATCCGGGAAGAAAAAGCGGACGGTTTCCAAAAACTTCGGGAAGCGGTTTCCATCGGCAAACGGATATTCGGACACATAAAAGACGCGGTATCGGTTGGCCCGTTCCGTGTCCACACGGACAATTTGCATGGCGTAACCGGCATCGTCTATGTAAGACTGAAACAGCTCCGCGAGATTTTGCAGTACCGCTTCCGTGGCGGCTTCCTGCGCCCGTTTCATGCGCTGAAGCTGTCTGGCCGTCCGTTTCTGCTCTTTCTTACGGTCGCATTCTTTCCAATAGCCTGCCGCCTCGTATTTTTCAAAGTACCGGCAGTTCTTCCCAAGGCAGTCATGCTGCGTCATAAGCCGCTTCGTCAGTTTTCCGGGATGCAGCAGATTGTGGCAGCAGCCGACAATGCGCGTTTGCGGCAGGATCACGCACTGATTTCCGAGCAGCCGCGCTTTTACAAGCTCCGACTTTCCTGTTTCTGCTGTTTTTTCCTTCGACGGACGGTCGATGATCGGCTGCAAGTCTGGGTGACACAGTTTGCAGGGGCGGCGATTTTGGGAAGCCGTCTGATAGTACACGCTGCCAAGAAGTTCTTTCACGCGCAGAAGCTGCTTGCAATTTCGGCAGTGAAAGATCTCGGAATTTGGAGCGTACAGGTAGTTATAGCTCGACGCCGCGATGATCTTTGCGTTTCGTTCCTGTCTGGGGATCGGTTCTTTGGCTGGCGCGCGTTTTGGCACTTTTGACTGCGCAAGTCCAAGCGCCTGAAACAGCATCTGCATGACGGCAACATCGTTGCTGGATTGATGCTCCGGCGCGGGCGTTGAAAGACCGCACGCTTCTGCAATTTTGTAAAGAGAACGCGCCGGAATTTCGCGTGCCTTGATAGCGGCATAGACTTTTTGGTTCATGCAGCGTACCTTTGCGGAAAACGTTCCGAACAGATAGCGGCGGTACAGCGATCTCAGTGTATTTTTTGTTTCAACGTGCCAGCAGCAAATCACGTCGTCCGGCTGAAGCAAGCGGAAGAAACGCTGGACGCAGCTTTTCTCTGAATCCGACGCGCAAAACTCAGCGGGAGCGTAGCCGTTGAATGCCAGATGCTCCCACGGCGCAGTTCCGGGGTCGCGCGGACAGACCAGCGCGTCAAACGCACGGATCGTGTTCCACTTTGCATCGACCCGCGCAGCGTATAGCTGCGTCAAACTCCGATGACCGCCACGACTCTCAATCCACTCCATATCCAACAGGACAAACATTGCGCTCCGCCCCTTCTCTATCTTGGTAGGAACATCATAGCACATGAAGTGTCCAATAAAGCGTACTTCTCAAGGCGATGCGGAAAATCCATTAAATGTTTGCGCATTCGGTACGAATAGCATAGAATTTTCGCGCGCAAAACAGCACGATTCATGCGCCTTATGAGATGCAGAATTTGCGCGGCAATATACAAAGATAAGGGTGAATTTGAAAAGCGATCTGCGAAATAAAAATCGTTCGTATTTATCATTTCCTTGCATTTCCCATTCTGTTTTGATACAATAAAATACAACGCTGCGAAGCGCTGTTGTTAGACTTGGCAGCTTTGCGCAAAAGTGTTCTGCCAAGCAGCAGAGCACTTTTTTCATCTGGAGGAATCGAACTATGGCTGTGAGCTACAAGAGGCTTTGGAAACTGCTGATTGACAAGGATATGAAAAAGAAAGATCTGTGCGCGAAAGCGGGCATTAGCCCGGCGTCCGTCACAAAAATGGGGCGAAACGGTCATGTTACGACGGAGATACTTTTGAAAATTTGCACGGCGCTGGACTGCGGCGTGGAAGATATTATGGAAATTGTGCCGGATTCGCGTGAAAACGCATGATAAAGTCCGCTTTATGGGACAGCCAATATGATATGATAACAATGAGCTTCCGAGAAATATACTGCTACTCCGCAGCATAAAAGCAATCTCCGCAACATCCGCGGAACCTTTGCTGCCGAAGGAATGACGATCAGCAAATCGACCAGCAGCAGCCTCGACCGCATCGCCAGCGGGCAGATCAGCTACCAGCAGGTATTGATCGATCTGCGGGCAAAGTACGAAAAGAGAGGATAGCACGTAATAAGTACTTTGTTTGGCCGTCTCGAATTTTAGATGGTTTCAATGAGAAGATATGTGTGCGCCAGGGCGAGAAATGTAGCTGCGCAAAGATAAGCCCTGGCAAACCGTGAATCTCAAATTCTTTTGAGGTGATGGAATGCAGATTATAGACAACATTAACAAGACCGTCAAAGACGATCTGCAAGCGGGTATTCATAAAGGCAGTAAGATGTCTGTTGCCGCCGCTTGCTTCTCAATCTATGCGTATCAGGAACTCAAAAAGCAACTTGATGGCATTGACGAACTGCGTTTTATCTTCACCTCTCCCACCTTCGTGACTGAGAAGGCTTCCAAGGCTCAGCGCGAGTTCTATATTCCTCGCATTTCCAGAGAATGCAGTCTGTATGGCACCGAATTTGAAGTAAAGCTCCGCAATGAATTGACGCAAAAAGCGATTGCAAAAGAGTGTGCAGACTGGATTCGACGCAAGGTGGTTTTCAAATCGAACGTTACGCAGGAGCAGATGATGGGCTTTATGACGGTCGATGAAAGTACCTATATGCCCATCAATGGATTTACGACGGTTGATCTCGGTTGCGAGCGCGGCAACAACGCCTACTATCCGGTGCAGAAGACAGAGAGCTTTGAAAATGCCAACTACTTTCTCAGGCTCTTTGAACAACTCTGGAACGACAAGAAGAAGTTGCAGGAAGTCACTGACGTCGTAATTGAGAATATCTCCGTTGCATATCGTGAGAACGCTCCAGAATACATCTACTTTGTTGCACTCTATAACATTTTCAAAGAGTTCCTTGAGGACGTTTCAGAGGACGAACTGCCGAACGAAGCGACAGGCTTTAAGGAAAGCAAAATCTGGGGAATGCTCTATAACTTCCAGCGGGATGCTGTTCTTGCTATCATCAGCAAGCTTGAGAAATTCAACGGTTGCATTCTGGCAGATAGCGTAGGTCTTGGTAAAACCTTCACTGCGCTTGCCGTCATCAAGTATTACGAGAACCGCAACAAATCTGTGCTTGTTCTCTGCCCCAAAAAGCTCTCTGAGAACTGGAATACATACAAGGGCAACTATATCAACAATCCCATTGCGACAGATCGACTGAGATATGATGTCCTCTATCATACCGACCTTTCCCGTGAGCATGGGCAGTCGAACGGAATTGACCTTGACCGCCTGAATTGGGGCAACTATGATCTTGTTGTCATTGATGAGAGCCACAACTTCCGCAACGGCGGCGAGGTGTCCGGCGAGGATGCAAAGGAAAACCGCTATCTGAAACTGCTCAATAAGGTTGTTCGCGCTGGCGTGAAGACAAAAGTGCTGATGCTCTCGGCAACGCCGGTCAATAACAAGTTTATCGACCTTAAAAACCAGCTTGCACTCGCCTATGAGGGTGATGCCTCACAGATGAGTAAAAAGCTCGATACGACCAAAAATATTGATGAAATTTTCCGTCAGGCACAGAAGGCTTTCAACGCATGGAGCAAGCTTCCCGCCGACGAACGCACGACGGACGAGCTTTTGCGGACGCTGGATTTTGATTTCTTTGAATTGCTGGACAGCGTGACGATTGCACGGTCAAGAAAGCACATTGAAAAGTATTACAACACTTCTGACATCGGCAAATTTCCAGAGCGTCTGCCGCCGATTTCGCTGCGTCCTTGCTTGACCGATTTGAATGATGCGATCAACTATAACGATATTTACAATCTGCTCATGTCGTTGAGTCTGATGATCTATACGCCGACGAATTATATCATGCCATCGAAGCTGGCAAAGTACATCGACATGACACACCACAAAGGAAACAGCCTGACCCAGCAAGGACGTGAAGAAGGCATTCGCCGCCTGATGAGCATCAATCTTCTCAAGCGTCTGGAAAGCTCAGTCGCTTCTTTCCGCCTGACGATTGACCGCATTAAGAAACTGATCGACGATACAATTGGGACAATCAAGAATCATCAGTCCGGAGACTGTGCCCTGAATCTGACTGAGATTTCCGGCGCAGAAGATTTTGATTACGACGATCAGAACACTGATTTCTTCTCCGTCGGCAAGAAGGTCAAAATTGACCTTGCTGATATGGACTATGTTTCATGGATGTGCGAACTGGAAAAGGATGCGGAGAATCTGGAACTCCTGTCCCTCATGATTGCCGACATCACGCCGGAGCATGACACGAAACTGCAAACATTGTTTGGTTTAATCCGGAAGAAAATCGAGCATCCCATCAATCCTGGCAATAAGAAGATCATTATTTTCACGGCATTCTCTGATACCGCAGACTATCTCTTTGCAAACGTCAGCAGATTTGCAAAAGAGAATTTTGGGCTGGAAACGGCAGAGATCACCGGCACAGTTGACGGTAAGACTACCATCCCAAAGCTCCGGGCAGACCTCAACACTGTACTGACCTGCTTCTCGCCTGTTTCAAAAGGCAAGTCGGTACTCCTGCCCGGAAGTACCGATGAGCTTGATATTCTGATTGCAACCGACTGTATTTCCGAAGGTCAGAACTTGCAGGACTGCGACTACCTCATCAACTATGATATTCATTGGAACCCTGTCCGCATTATCCAGCGGTTCGGTCGAATTGACCGTATTGGCAGCAGAAACGACCATATCCAGCTTGTAAACTTCTGGCCGGATATGGACCTCGACGAGTATATCAACCTGAAAAGCCGTGTGGAAACCCGCATGAAGATTTCAGTTATGACCTCCACCGGCGACGATGACCTGATCAATGCCGAGGAAAAGGGCGATCTTGAATACCGCCGCGCACAGCTCAAGCGGCTGCAAGAAGAAGTCGTGGACATTGAGGACATGACCAGTGGTATTTCCATCATGGATTTGGGCCTCAATGAGTTCCGGCTTGATCTGCTCGAATACATGAAGCAGCACGAGGATATTGAAACCGCGCCAAAGGGTCTGCACACCGTTGTTGGACAGACGGAGGATTCTCCTGCCGGTGTGATTTTCGTCCTCAGAAATATAAATGACAGCGTGAACATTGACAACCGGAACCGCATTCACCCCTTCTACATGGTTTACATCAGCGAAGAGGGCGAAATTGTCTGCGATTACCTGAACCCGAAGAAATTGCTTGACACGATGCGTCTGCTCTGCCGTGGCAAGGGTGAGCCTTGTGCGGAGCTTTGTAAGCGATTCAATGATGAGACGGATGATGGACGCAAAATGAGTGAAATCTCTGAACTGCTGAGTGAGGCGATCAATTCCATTATTGACGCAAAGGAAGAAAACGATATTGACAGTCTGTTCAAGAGCGGCGGCACATCTGCGCTGCTCAGTGCGGTTTCGGGGCTGGATGATTTTGAGCTGATTTGCTTTTTGGTTGTGAAATAGTAATCCACCTCTAAAAAGGAAGAGCCTCATTTCAATATATATTTGGGAGGATTACGACATGTCTAAATTGAATGTCGATCAGAAAACAATAAAAGAGTTGTTTCAGGACAAAAAGGCGGACTTTCTGATTCCGGACTATCAGCGTCCCTATGCGTGGGGAGAAGCAGAATGCCAAACTCTGTGGGATGATATTTTTTCATTCGCAATTCCCGATGAAGGGCGAATAGAGTTTGACAGTAATAGCGAATATTTTCTGGGCCCAATTGTCACCTTCAGAAATTTAAATTCCAAACTGGAAGTCATCGATGGACAGCAACGGCTTACCACGTTAATGCTCCTACTAAGAGCCTTTTATACGAAGTTTGGTCATATGCAAGACAGAGCGTCCATTGCAACTAAGCAAAATATCGAAAAATGTATATGGAAAACGGATGAGTTTGGCGAGCCGGATATGGCCGCGCTGAAGATAGATTCCGAGGTGGCAACAGACAAGGATAAACATGAATTTCTTGATATTCTTAGGACAGGAACGGTAAAACCTGGAGAAAAAAGCCGTTATGCAGCTAATTTCAAGTTTTTTCAGGATTGTATTGATTCCTTCCTGGCGAAATATCCTACATATTTTGCTTACCTCCCGACCAGAATTATGAACAACTGCATTCTGCTGCCAATTGAAGCAGAATCGCAAGATACCGCACTGCGGATTTTTTCCACCTTAAATGATCGCGGCATGCCGCTTTCAGATTCTGACATTTTTAAAGCGCAGTTTTATAAATTCTATACTGCTAAGGGTGAAAAAGACATCTTTATTAAGCGGTGGATGGGGCTTGAGGAACTTTCCGAGAAAATATTTCACCCACAAAATGGCACGCCAATGGATGAATTATTTACGCGTTATATGTACTTTGTCCGCGCCCAAATGGGGATCAAGTCCTCTACGACGGAGGCATTGCGCAAGTTTTATGAAAAGGATAACTATGCACTTCTGAAGCAGGATAGTACCTTCAACGATATGATCACCCTTGCTCACTTCTGGGAAGATGTTTCCAATCAGGATAAGGACAGATTCTCACTACGGATTCTGCGTAGATTATTTGTGCTGAACTATGCGCCAAACAGTATGTGGACATATTTTGTATCTGTCTATTTCATGAAAAACAAAGATACCAATGGTATGCTTGATGATGAAGAGTTTTATCAGTTCCTCAATAAAATTACGGGGTTTATCTGGACTTATGCGGTTACGAATCCTGGAGTAAATGCACTTCGCACCCCCGTTTACACTGAAATGGTCAATATCGTCAATAATCGACCGATATCTTTTGATGGCTTCAAATTTGAGCCAACAACTGTGAAAAGCATGTTTGCAAACTTCACATTTAGCAATGTTCGGCCAATCACAAAATCAATGCTTGCGTGGTGGGCATTCCAAGATGATGCGCAGGAATTGATTTCTCTAGAAACGGTCTTGGAAATTGAACATATTTATGCTCGTAATCGCTTAGACAAAGACAAATCGCTGTCAGATGCGAAGAATTTGGAGGCACTTGGTAATAAGGCCCTTCTAGAAAAACGGATTAATATTCGTGCTGCGGATTATCGGTTTACTGATAAGGTCAAATATTACCAGGGATTTACGAATAGCCGAAACCAAAAGAAAGACGGTACAAGGAATCATGAATTGATTAACCTTGCCGCAGCAGCGGATTTTACAGAAGATGATATCCGTAATCGTACAAATCAGATCATGGTTGAATTTCTGAATTTCCTAACAGAAAATGACCTTACGAAATGAGAGAACCAAAATTACTGAAGGAAAGGAGGCCTGATTATGCTTGGATTTCCTGCATCTACGGAGTTTGGCAAAAGAATACCGAAGCAGAAGCTCTATGAGAATCTTAACGTTTCCCCTGCTTTGCGCCGTGTGTTTGTCGATCAGATCCGGCTGGTGTACTGGCGAAACAAGCTGGCAGCGTCTACGCTGAATATTGCTGCGGGCGAAGCAGTGACCGAGATTGAAGTGTTCGAGGTGCGCCTGAACGATCCTCAGCTTGACGAAGCGGTGCTGAAACAAATCGACAAGGAAATCCCGTACCATATCCTCTTTATTCTGACCTGTGACGGCAAGGCTCAGGCGTGGATCGGCTACAAGGAGGCTGCCGCGTCAGGCAGCAACGCCTTCAAGGTCAGCCGCTATTATCACACCGACTGGATGCCGGAGGATGAACTGCATCTTAGTATCGACGGCTTGAACATGGATGCCGTCTATGAAAGCCTCGTTCGCCAGATTGCCGGGGACAAGCTGCAAACAGATTCCGGCGAGAGCCTGAAAGAATCTGTTGAGCGTGATGAAAAGAAGAAGCAGCTTGAAAAGCAGATTGCCGCGCTGGAAAACAAGATGCGGAAAGAGAAGCAGCTTAACCGGCGGATGGAAATGAATGCGGAGTTGAAGATATTGAGAAAGGAATTTGAAACATATGGATGATGTATCTCTTGACCGCCGATCTGAACTTCAAAAACTTTATCTGAACAATATGCAGGAAATTAAGTGGAGAATAGAGGCGCTTGATGAGATTCGGTTTGAGAAAAAGACAACTAGATTTTTTCAGACAAATATAGATTTTTGCGTTGTCCAAATAAGAAAAATACTTGAATTGATTGCGCTATCTGCGTTGGTGTCGGATGCTGATATTTATAAAAATAAACTTGGGAAAATAGAAACGATGTGGAATGCACGACTGATTCTTCAAGATATTGAACGCATTCATCCGGAATTTTATCCACAGCCGATCTGCCAAGATTCCTGTGATACGAACCACTGGATTGATATTAAAGATGACTATCTCACAAAAGACAGGTTTATCAAAATATATGACAAATGTGGAAAAATGCTCCACGCACGTTCTCCATTTACTGACGACAAAACAAAGAACGAAGAATACCAGCAAACGTGGGATAGCGTTCCGCAATGGCGATCTTGGATTATTGCACTACTAAATCAACATATAGTAAAACTTTACAACCAAAATTATCTGTATTATATTGCCATGAAAGGCAGCGACACAGGGCACCCTGCTGGGAATATTTTTATGAAAGTAGCGGAGGAAAAACCTAATGGACAAGATGAAATTTGAATCGCCGGACTTGACGGCGCAGAACATAGACCGCATTGCCGCCCTGTTTCCGAACTGCATCACGGAAATGCTGGACGAGGAACACAGCACGCCGGAGAAGAAGGTGTACAAGCGGGCGGTCAACTTTGAGCTGCTGAAACAGATGCTCTCGCCGGACGTGGTGGACGGCGACGAGGCATACGAGTTCACATGGGTCGGCAAGAAAGCGGCAATCGTGGAAGCCAACAAGCCAATCCGGAAGACACTGCGCCCCTGCGTGGCAGAGAGCAAGGACTGGGACACCACCGAAAACCTCTACATCGAGGGTGATAATCTGGAAGTCCTCAAGCTCTTGCAGGAAAGCTATCTCGGCAAGGTCAAGATGATCTATATCGACCCGCCGTACAACACCGGCAACGATTTCATCTACGCCGACGATTTCATGCGCTCGCAGGAAGAAGAAAACGCGCAGATGGGAATGTACGACGAGGACGAAAACCGCCTGTTCAAGAATACCGACACCAACGGTCGTTTTCATTCCGATTGGTGCAGCATGATTTATTCCCGGCTGATGCTGGCGAGAAATCTGCTGACGGATGATGGGGTTATTTTCACCAGCATTGATGACAATGAAGTAGACAATCTCAAAAAGATATGCGATGAAGTGTTTGGAGCAGTAAACTATGTTGCAACCTTCCCTTGGAGAAAACGAACTGCAAAATCCGATGTGCCATTTGGTGTGTCACAGGATTACGAGTACATACTGTGCTTTGCTAAATCCAGTAATTTTGTAGCAAGCGTAGATGGGAAAGAACGCAAATACTACGAAACGCCAGACTTTGCGGGTAGACCGTGGCGAGTCCACGATTTGACGAAACAGACAACTGCAAGTGAGAGACCAAACAGCTATTTCACAATCGTCAACCCCAAGAATGGAGAAGAATATCCAGCAAATCCAAATGCAACTTGGAGAATTACCGTTGACACTATTGAAGATTATTTGGCTCAGAATCGAATTGTTTTTCCAGGGGACTATGAGTTTTTAAAAATTTCAAAACCAGTCCTGCGTTATTGGAAAGAAGACGATATGAAAAAGGCAGGAGACAAATTTGGTAAAGTGGCTGTAAGTACTAAATTGCCGGATAATATAGGAATGTCGCAGGACGGAACAAAAGAAATTACCAATCTGTTAGGGACCAAAGCATTTAGCTTTCCTAAGCCGACTGTTTTGATTAAATATTTGATTTCTACATCGACTGAAGAAGGAGATTTTATCCTCGACTTCTTCTCTGGCTCTGCTACCACCGCCCACGCTGTCATGCAGCTCAACGCCGAGGACGGCGGGCACCGCAAATTCATCATGGTGCAGCTTCCGGAAAAGTGCGATGAAGCAAGCGAAGCCTACAAAGCAGGCTACAAGAACATCTGCGAAATCGGTAAAGAGCGCATCCGCCGTGCCGGGGATAAGATCAAGTCTGAAATTGATGTTGTGCATAAAGATGACTACGCTGCGTTGGTGGAATCGCAGCAGTCTAATGATCAAAAAGTAATGACAGGATTTGATTCGCTGAAAAGTTCTGGTGTTCTTACAGAAAAGGGTTATACATATACGGACAAGGATACCAAGGACATTTCGCGTATAACCTATTCCGCCGAAAACCCCAATGATTTTTATCGTTTTCATCCCAATGCACTCGACGTCGGCTTCCGCGTTCTCAAGCTGGACGATACCAACATGAAGGATGTCTACTATGCGCCGGACGACTACGATCAGGGGATGCTCGCGGGTCTGGAATCCAACATCAAGGATGACCGCACCGACCTCGACCTGCTGTTCGGCTGCCTGATTGACTGGGGTCTGCCGCTGTCCCTGCCCTACAAGTCCGAGCAGTTGGGCGGCTGCACTGTCCATACCTACAATGACGGCGATCTGATCGCCTGTTTTGACACGAACATTCCCGAAAGCGTGGTCAAAGAGATCGCACAGCGTAAACCGCTCCGCGCCGTCTTCCGCGATTCCGGTTTTGCGTCCAGCCCGGAGAAGATCAACGTGTTTGAGATTTTCAAGCTCTATATGCCGGAGGACGCGGGCGACATTTCCAAGCGCGTGAGGGTGATCTGATGGAGCGTGACATGGAGAACAAGAACATTCTGCCGGCAAATCCCGAGGATTCTGTGCCGGAATTGAAAATACTCTGCCAAAAGGCAGTCGATCTGATTGACCGTGCAAGAAATACGGCAATTCGCGAGGTAAATCTGGTCCAGCTTCTGACCTATTACACGCTTGGAAAGTGGATCGTAGAGGTACAGCAGGGCGGTTCCGGCAGAGCAAAGTATGGGAAACGGGTTTTAGAAACTTTGTCAGACGCTTTGAATCATGCGTTTGGAAAAGGGTATTCTGTGTCTACGCTGACGAATATTCGGAAATTTTACGAAATTTATAAAAACCGAATTCCGGCACCGATGGTTACGGATTTTGCAGAACCAAATTCGCAACCGCTGGTTACGAAATTCGGAAATGATGTGCCTTTTCGCCTGTCGTGGACGCACTATCTGATTCTGATGCGGATTCAGAACGAAGATGAACGTGATTTTTATGAACAGCTGGCAATTCAGGAAAACTGGGGCAAGCGTGAGTTGAGCCGTCAGTACGGAAGTTCTCTTTACGAGCGGATGCTGATTGGGAAGGACAAGCAGCAAATACTCAGACTGTCAAAAAAAGGACGGCTTGCAGAAAAGCCAGCCGATCTTGTGAAAGACCCCTATATTCTCGAATTTCTGGGCATTCCGGAGCAAACCGATTTTTCGGAAACAGAGCTGGAAAGCAGATTGATCGACCATCTGCAGGAGTTCCTGCTGGAACTTGGGACAGGCTTTGCTTTCGTTGCCAGACAAAAACGCTTTACTTTCGAGGAAGACCATTTTCGTGTTGATCTTGTCTTTTACAACCGTTTGCTGCAATGCTTTGTACTGTTTGATCTCAAAACCGAAAAACTGAAGCATCAGGATCTTGGGCAAATGCAGATGTATGTGAACTACTATGACCGATATGAGAAAACGGACTTTGAAAATCCAACAATCGGGATTTTGCTGTGCCCGCAGAAAAATGATGCTGTAGTCGAATTGACACTCCCCGAAAATTCCAACATTTTTGCGTCACAGTATCAGTTATACTTGCCTGATAAAAAACTTCTGCAAAAGAAACTGCAAGAGTGGATTGAAGAAGAAACTGGAGGTGAAGACGATTGAAACTGCAATTCAAACACCAAAAATTTCAAGCGGATGCGGCAAAAGCGGTCGTTGACGTCTTTGCCGGACAGCCGTACCTCACGCCTACATATATGATGGACCGCGGTGATGGAAACTATCAGATTGGCTTGGAGGATGATACGGATTTCACCGGCTGGCGCAACGAGCGTATTGTGCCGGAGCTTTCCGACAAGCTGATTCTGGAGCATCTGCAAAAGGTACAGCGTACCAATCAAATCAAGCCGTCGGACAAGCTGGAAGGTCGCTATAATCTGACGATTGAAATGGAAACCGGCGTCGGTAAGACTTATACCTACATCAAGACCATGTATGAACTGAACAAGCACTATGGTTGGAGCAAATTCATCGTGGTCGTGCCGAGCATTGCCATCCGCGAGGGCGTCTATAAATCTTTTCAGGTGACGCAGGAGCATTTTGCAGAGGAATACGGCAAGAAGATTCGTTTCTTCATCTACAACTCCGCACAGCTTACGGAAATTGACCGCTTTGCGTCGGACAGCGCCATCAATGTCATGATCATCAACTCTCAGGCGTTCAACGCCAAGGGTAAGGATGCACGGCGCATTTATATGAAGCTGGATGAGTTCCGCTCCCGTCGCCCGATTGACATTATTGCAAAGACCAACCCGATTCTGATTATCGACGAGCCGCAGTCGGTCGAGGGCAAGCAGACAAAAGAACGTCTGAAAGAGTTTTGCCCGCTGCTGACGCTGCGCTACTCCGCCACGCATAAGGCGGACAGCATTTATAACATGGTCTATCGCCTTGATGCGATGGAAGCGTACAACAAGCGGCTGGTCAAGAAGATTGCCGTTAAAGGCATCACGGAGTCCGGCAGCACAGCGACCGAGGGCTTCGTCTATCTGGAAAGCATCAATCTTTCCAAAGCTGACCCGACGGCGACCATCCAGTTTGATTACAAGGGCGCGTCCGGCATCCGAAAGAAAACAGCGACGGTCGGAATCGGTTATAATCTTTACGACAATTCCGGCAATCTGGACGAGTACAAAGTCGGCTTTGTGGTGAAATCTATAGACGGACGCGACAACTCCGTGGAGTTCCTGAACGGCGTCAAAATCTTTGCCGGTGACGTCATCGGCAAGGTCAGCGAAGACCAGCTTCGCCGCATTCAGATTCGAGAAACGATTCTTTCCCATCTTGAGCGGGAACGACAGCTTTTCCATAAGGGTATCAAAGTCCTGTCCCTGTTCTTCATCGACGAGGTTGCGAAGTACAAGCAGTATGATGAGGTTGGGCATCCGTTCAACGGCATCTATGCGGATATGTTCGAGGAAGAGTACAACGACATTCTCAGCTCCATGCAGCGGGAAATCGGAGACGAGGACTACATACGGTATCTGG
>ERZ1026933.451-NODE-451-length-14040-cov-4.874580_pt1 | contig 14040 bp, 8 predicted proteins | sample MGYA00519252_ERZ1026933 | MGnify/ENA primary metagenome ERZ1026933 (study PRJEB26926, sample SAMN06164828) | human gut metagenome | biome: ENVO:00009003; feature: ENVO:2100002; material: ENVO:00002003 | host: Homo sapiens | place: USA | collected 2012 ... | reverse complement strand
TGCAGGTGTTGCCGCCGATGGTGCCGGCGTTGCGGATCTGCGGGCCGCCGACCATATCGACGGCTTCGCCCAGCACGTTAATCTTTTCAATGATGATAGGATTATGCGTAATGTGGGAAAAGGTTGTAAGCGAGCCGATGCGGATGTTTTCGTTTTCGTCCATACACACGCCGCGCATGGAGTCGATCTTCTGGATGGAGATGAGTTCCTTGCCCGCACGGCGGCCTTCGCGCATCTGGACGAGCACGTCCGTGCCGCCCGCGATGATCTGCGCTTCGGGATGCTCCAGACGAAGCTTGACTGCTTCTTCTACGCTGTACGCTTCATAGAGCGCTTTCATATCATACATAGTCTGTTCCCTCCCTCAGTCCTGAATCAAGCCCGCTTCGGTGAATTTGGCGAAGAGGACGTGCGGTGTGATCGGCACCTGATTGATGGCGACGCCGGTCGCATGATAAATGGCATTGCGGATGGCAGGGGCCGGGGAGCAGGCGGGCGGCTCGCCCAGCGCCTTGGTGCCGAACGCAGAGGTCGGCTCATAGTTTTCCACAAACTCGGCTTCGAGGTTCGGATGATCCATAAAGGTCGAAAGTTTGTAGTCAAGCAGGTTATTGTTGAGCGGCCGGCCGGTCTTCTCATCGAACAGCAGCTGCTCGGACAGGCCGTAGCCGATGCCCATGGACATACCGCCGTGCACCTGCGCTTCGGCAAGCGCTGGGTTAATGAGTTTGCCGCAATCGTGGACATTGACAATGTTCAGCAGTTTGACCTTGCACATCGGGATATCAACCTCGACCTCGGCGAACGTGCAGCCGAAGGAATAGGCGTTGTTGCGGATGGTGTAGGTCGATTCCGCTGTCAGATGCTCGGAATGGACCGGGTTATACTGCGCGGTCATGGACAACTCGGACAGGCTCATGAGCACACGTCCATCGGTGATACGGACGATGTTGGAGTCGATAATATCCATGTTATAGGTTGCCTGACGTGTGACCTCGCAGGCGTATTCGAGAATCTTCCGCTTCAGCAGCTCGGACGTCTGCCGGATGGAGAAGCCTGCGGTGAACGTCTGACGGGAAGCGTATGCGCCGAGGCCTGTCGGGGTCACATCGGTATCCTGGCAGGACAGAACATGTACTTTTTTATAATCGGACAGGCCAAGGATCTCCGCGCACATCTGCGCATATGCCGTATCTGCGCCCTGACCGATCTCCGTTTCGCCGACCTGCAGATTGACCGTGCCGTCGAGATTCAGCTGCAGACGGCAGGAGGAGGTTTCCAGCGAAATGGGGAAAACGGCAGTGTTGTACCAGAAGGTCGCAAGGCCGATACCGCGGCGGATGGGACCGGTCTGGTTGGCGTAGGCCTTCAGCTTTTCTTCATAGCCGATGGCCTTCATGCCCTTTTCCATACACTGCCGGTAGGAGTCCTCATAAAGTTCGTTTTTCGAGAAGCCGTCAACGTAGCCGGGCTTCATCAGGTTCTGCCAGCGGTAGGCCAGCGGCGTCATGCCGACAGCCTCTGCGCACTGCTCTGCGTGGGACTCATCCGCGAACGACGCCTGCGGCATGCCATAGCCGCGCATGGCGCCCGCCGCCGGGCGGTTGGTGAAAACAGTATAGGCATCGCCCTCAAAGTTGGGGCAGGGATAGTGCTGGTTAAAGGAGCCGAGCGCCTTGGCGACAATCGAATGGCCGTGGGAGGCGTAGGAGCCCTGATTGGAGAAGCACTCGACCTTCTTGGCGGCGATGGTGCCGTCCTTGCGCAGCCAGGAGATGATGTGCGTGCGGATGGCATGGCGGACGCGGTTGGAGACAAACGTCTCTTCGCGTGAGCAGTCAAGCTTGACGCAGCGGCCGCCGACCTGCGTGCAGCACCATGCGCACAGCGGCTCATAGAGCGCGTCCTGCTTGTTGCCGAAGCCGCCGCCGATGTACGGCTTGACGACGCGGATGTCGCCCCACGGACGGCCCAGCGCCTGTCCGACGACACGGCGGATGATGTGCGGGATCTGCGTGGAACTCGTCACGACCAGACGACCGTTTTCCGCGTAGCAGAAGCAGCCGTGGTTTTCAATGTGGCAGTGCTGTACGGTAGGCGTTTCGTACCAGCCCTCGACTTTGATCAGGCCCGGTTCTTTGATCGCTTCGGCATAATTGCCCGCCGAGGCGGTCGTATGCTTGAGAATGTTGTTGGGGAACGCCTCGTGCAGCTGCGGCGCGCCGGGCTCCATGGCCTTCTGCACGTCGAGCACGAACGGCAATTCCTCGTATTCGACCTCAATGGCGCGTACGGCCTGCATAGCCGCAACCTCATCCTCGGCGATAACAGCGCACACATCATCGCCATAATAGCGCACATGCTGGTTCAGCAGGTGCCGGTCGGCAATATCCTGATGAGACGGGTCCATTGACCACGGGTGGCCGGCCGTGGGGAACGGGATGTCCGGCACATCAAAGCAGGTCAGGATCTTGACAACGCCGGGAATTTTCTCGGCCTTGCTGATGTCAACCGACTTGACGAAGCCGTGTGCAATGGTCGAATGTTTGACTCTGACAATCAGCGCATCCTTTGGGGCCAGATCATCATAGTATTTCGTCCGGCCGGTCGCCTTGTCAAAGGCGTCAACACGAACCTCGCTTCTGCCTACGATGTTCATTCGATTACCTCCATTTGCCGGGTTATAGGCGGATTTTACGCGTCTGCGCATGAAATCCGCCATTTTTCCACTTTTATTTGTTTTTATTGTAGCATATCCGGATTTGAAGAGAAAGCAAAAGCATTATCCTACTTTTTGAATAACGTATTTTTTCGTGAATGTCGAAAAAATCGTATGATTCTTGCGAAAATATGCAAAAATAGCTATACTGTTTTGTAGAAAATCACAAGGAATCGATGATTCCATCGTCTGCGGGTATCAGCGGTTCCTAAAGGAGTACACAATATGGCTGCATTCTCTGCGCCTCCCATCGGCTGCCTGCTCATGGCGGCCGGAAATGCTTCCCGTTTTGGAGAAAACAAGTTGACCGCGCGCTTTGACGGGCAAAGCCTGTTCTCGCGGGCACTTGAGGCGATCCCGGCGGGCGTATTTGTCCGCGTCACGGTCGTTTCGCAGTATCCCTCGCTTCTGGAAGAGGCTTCGCAAGCGGGCTTCGATGCCATTCTGAACGACCGGCCAGAGGACGGCATCAGCCGCACCATTCGCCTCGGCACACGGGCGATGGCGGACTGTGCCGGAATCTTATACATGGTCGCCGACCAGCCGCTGCTGCAGGCCGGAACGGTACGACGCATTGTGGACGCGTGGCAGGAACACCCGAACTGCATTACCGCCGCAGCGCACAACGGAAAGCGCGGCAACCCGTGCCTGTTTCCGTCGCGGTTTTTCCCGGAACTGTGTGCACTGGAGGCAGACCGCGGCGGCTCATCCGTCATTCGGCGGCACGAAGATGCGCTGCTGCTCGTCGAGGCAGAAGAACGCGAACTGTTCGACTGCGACACAAAGCAGGCGCTGGAAATTCTGAAGGGTAACGCATAATTCTTAATCCAGAAGAATTAGTGGGCGTTGAGAAAACCGAAAGAAATCGTCATTGCTTTGGAATATAAAAGAAACCCCGCAAACAAGTGACCGGCTTGTCTGCGGGGGATTCTTTATCAATATGAGGGGAAAATGAAAAAGTGTATATCGCTTCTTGCGTGATTATAATAGCAAGGGTTTATTAAAAAACTTAGCGGCAAGTTTTTAAATAACTATTAAATCCGAAAAAACTTTTTTCGATCAAATGTTTACAAAAATATCATAATTTTTATCCCCTTATCCTCTTGACAAAATCCGGGCACAGGTCTATGATGAAGCCAAAGTGAATTAGCACTCACATGTATAGAGTGCTAACGTTGGAAGAAGAGGTGTGAACTATGAACGCACAAAACTATACACAGAAATCTCTGGAGGCCATTCAGGCCGCCCAGAAACTGACCATTGAAAATCAGAACCAGCAGATTGAGCAAATCCATCTGCTGGCCGCACTTTTGAGGCAGGAGAACGGCCTTGTGCCGCAGCTGCTGAAAAAGATGGGTATCACGCTCGAAAGCTTTGAGGCTGCGGTCGATGCAGAGTTAGGAAAACTCCCGCGCGTGACCGGCTCGGGCCGTGAGGCAGATAAATATTATGTTGCGCGTGCCGTTGATACGGCGCTGAACAGCGCGGAAGACATCGCAAAGCAGATGAAGGACGAATATGTCTCCGTCGAGCATCTGTTTTTGTCCCTGATTGAAAATGCGGATGCAACGCTGAAAAATCTGTTCCGTCCGTACCAGATCACGAAGGAGGCCTGTCTGCAGGCACTGCAGTCGGTGCGCGGCAATCAGCGCGTAACGTCCGACACGCCGGAGGATACCTATGAGGCGCTTGCCAAATACGGTACGGATCTGGTCAAGCGCGCGCGGGAACAGAAAATGGATCCGGTCATCGGCCGTGACGATGAAATCCGAAACGTCATCCGCATTTTGTCCCGTAAGACGAAGAACAACCCTGTGCTGATCGGCGAACCGGGCGTCGGTAAGACGGCCATCGTCGAGGGGCTTGCACAGCGCATTGTTGCAAACGAGGTTCCGAAGTCCCTGCAGGACAAGACGATCTTTTCACTCGACATGGGCGCATTGATCGCGGGCGCAAAGTACCGCGGCGAATTTGAGGAACGTCTGAAGGCCGTGCTGGCCGAGGTCAAAAAGTCCGAAGGGCGTATCATCCTGTTTATCGATGAACTGCATACCATTGTCGGTGCGGGCAAGACCGAGGGCTCCATGGACGCGGGCAATCTGCTAAAGCCGATGCTCGCGCGCGGTGAACTGCACTGCATCGGCGCAACCACGCTGGACGAATACCGCCAGTATATCGAAAAGGATCCCGCGCTCGAGCGCCGGTTCCAGACCGTTCTGGTGCAGGAACCGACCGTCGAGGATACCATTGCCATCCTGCGTGGTCTGGAATCCCGCTATGAGGTCTTCCATGGCGTCAAGATCACAGACAATGCAATCATTGCCGCCGCAACGCTCTCGAACCGCTATATCACCGACCGTTTCCTGCCTGACAAGGCCATTGACCTCATTGACGAGGCCTGCGCCATGATCCGAACGGAAATGGACTCCATGCCGACCGAACTGGATGTCATCAACCGCAAGATCATCCAGATGCAGATTGAGGAAGCAGCGCTCAAAAACGAGGACGATGAACTTTCCAAGGCGCGGCTGACGGAACTGCAAAAGGAACTGGCCGAACAGCGCGAAACGTTCAACTCCATGAAAGCCAAATGGGAAAACGAGAAGAACGCAATCGGCCGCGTGCAGCAGCTGCGCGAACGCATCGAGCAGATCAACCGCGATATTGAATCTGCCGAACAGAGTTACGATCTCGAAAAGGCCGCGAAGCTGAAGTACGGCGATCTGCCCGAAGCGAAAAAGCAGCTGGAGCAGGAGGAAAAACTGGCGCAAAGCAGCAAGGAGACGAGTTTGCTCCGCAACAAGGTCACGGAGGAGGAAATTGCCAAGATCATCGAGCGCTGGACGGGTATCCCGACCGCAAGACTGATGGAGGGCGAACGCGACAAGCTGCTGCATCTCGAAGATACGCTGCACAAGCGTGTTGTCGGCCAGGATGAGGCCGTGCGCGTCGTCTCTGAGGCTATCCAGAGAAGCAGAGCAGGCATTCAGGACCCGAACCGGCCGCTCGGCTCGTTCCTGTTCCTTGGCCCTACCGGCGTTGGCAAGACAGAACTGGCCAAGACGCTGGCAGAGGCGCTGTTTGACGATGAAAAGAATCTGGTGCGGATCGATATGTCGGAGTATATGGAGAAATTCTCCGTGTCGCGTCTGATCGGTGCGCCTCCCGGATATGTGGGCTACGAGGAGGGCGGCCAGCTGACCGAAGCCGTGCGCCGCAGACCGTATTCCGTCATTCTGTTTGACGAGATCGAAAAAGCGCACCCGGACGTGTTCAACATTCTGCTGCAGGTGCTCGACGACGGTCGTATCACCGACTCGCAGGGCCGCACGGTGGACTTCAAGAACACCATCATCATTCTGACCTCGAATCTCGGTTCGCAGGCCATTCTGGACGGCATCACGCCGGAGGGCGAGATCTCTGAGGATGCGAAAAACGAGGTGCAGACGCTTCTGCGCCGCAATTTCCGCCCGGAGTTCCTCAACCGGCTGGACGAGATTGTGTTCTATAAGCCGCTGTCGAAGGAGAATATCACCGGCATTATCGACTTGCAGATCGCGGCGCTCAACAAGCGCCTTGCCGACAAGCAGCTTAAATGCGAGTTGACTCCGGCGGCAAAGTCGTTCGTCATTGACGCAGCCTATGACCCGCAGTTCGGCGCAAGACCGCTGCGCCGGTATCTGCAGCACACGGTCGAAACACTTCTTGCCCAGCGCATCCTGCGCGGCGACGTGCTGCCCAGCCAGACGCTGGTCTGCGACGTGCAGAACGGCGAACTGGTCATCAACGCAAAATAATAATCAAGGGGCATGCTACAAGCTTCTGCTGCAGCATGCCCCCTTTTTGTGCGCACGCAGAAAACCGCCCCCGGCTTTGTGAACCGGGGGCGGTTTTAAATCTGGAATTATTCAAAGGTGAGGAAGCGGTGGAGCATGACGGCGACCTGAGCGCGGGTGGCGTTGCCCTTTGCGGAGAGGGTCGTCTTGCCGCCGGAGGTGACGCCGGTGATGATGCCGCTGCCGACGGCCCACTGCATCGCCGTGACGGCGAAGGAACTGACCTGCGCCTGATCGGAGTAGCCGCTCAGAGAACCGGTCACGGACGGGCTGCCCGCGTAGCGGTACAGGATGGCTGCGATCTGCTCACGGGTGATGTTGCCATCCGGGTCAAAGGTCGTGGCGGTCGCGCCGTTGACAATGCCCTTGTTGGAGGCCCAGAGAACCGCGTTGTAGTAATACTTGCCCTGCTTGTTGTCGGTGAACTTGTTGGTGATACCGGTAACAGAGGGTTCGCCTGCCGCGCGGTAGAGAACCGTGACGAGCATGGCGCGGGTCATCTTGGCGCCCGGCCCGAAGAGTTTCGGGTTCTTGGTGTTGTTGCCCTTGATGATGTCGTTCATGTACATGAAATCGACTGAGTTGGCTGCCCACTTGTAAGAACCGCTCACATCGGTGAACTGGTTGGAAGCCGTCTGCTGGTTGACCGAGAAGGACAGGGTGCCCTTCGTGCTGCCGTCGATGGTATAGGAGATTTCGACACTCCTGCTGTCGGCCAGCGGCAGGACATAGAGGCTGTCCAGGCTGTTGGAGCCGGTAAAGTAGAACTTCGTGCTGCCGAGATCCTTGCTGGTCAGCGCGGTGCAGTTCTTGATGCTGGTGTAGGCGGAGTAAAGCTTACCGCCGACGATGCGGTCAATGGTGATGTAGGTGCTGCCGGTGGCGTTATCCGGCGTGAGTTCGTTTGCAATGCCCATGGAGCGGAAGGACGCGCCGGTGGAGTTCAGCGTGTGGGTGTCGTTGACATAGACCACAAGCTGGCCGTTCATCTGGCCGGACGAGCCGCTTGCCGTGAAGGGGATGGTCACGGTGTACTTCGACGTGGTGCTGCCCGCGATGAAGTAGACGTTCTTCAGCAGGTTCGAGCCGGTCGAGACGCTGTAGGACTCGCTGCCGACCTTGCCGGAACTGGTCGTGCTGCCCTTGTACAGAGCGCCGCGGGCATCGGTGTTCGAGCCGAAGGTCACGGTGCTCAGGCCGGAGCCGTAGACGCGCTGGAAGTCGCTGACGGACATCTGCTGCTTTTCATTGGCAGAGATGTGGTATTCAACCGTGCTTGCGCTGGTCATGACATTGATCGTGCCGGTCGCGACCTGGGTGCTGCCGTCATAGGCAGCGTACCTGATGGTGTGCGTGCCGGTGGTTCTCGTCGGACGGTAGACCATCTTGCTGACTTCGCTGGCAGAATACTTGGTCGTCGTGCTGACCGTGCCGGACATGGCGCTCGAGGTATAGAGCGTGCCGTTGGCCGGGGACTCAAAGGTAAAGGTGCTGGGCGTGACCTTCGCGGCGGTCTTGACTGCCGCGGCAAGCTTGCTGCCGTCGAGCAGGACATAGGTGTCGTTCTCGCCGAGCGTCACGCTGACAGTGTCCGCCTCGGGGACAGTGACGGTGAATTCCTTCGTGCCGGTGTGCTTGTTGCCGTTGATGGTCGTCTCAGCGGTGATGGTGACCTTGCCGCCGCCCTTGACGGAGAATGAGACGCTGGAGCCGGTGGACTTGTTCAGCGTGCCGACGCTGGTGTCGCTGACCGTCCAGGAGACGGTGTAATTCGAGGCTCTGACGTCGGTATACTTGCCGTTGAGGTACTGCTGCGGGGTGGCCGTGAAGGTGATCGTGTCGCCGACCTTGACTGAGGCGGGCAGGCCGCTGATGCTGATGATGTAATCGCCGCCGACCACGACGTTCGCGATGCCGCTGCGGATAGGCGTTGTATTCTTCGTGGTCGTGATCTCGCAGTAGTACTGATAATCGCCGGGGCTGTTGATCTTGTTGGCAAGATTCAACGTAGAAACATAATAGGTTCGGTTCGCGTCAATTTTCGGATTGCTGCCTGCCACAGTGCTATCCGTCTGAACAGTATTGTTGTTCTTATCCTTCCAGACGACAGTGGTGATAAAATCACCTGCATCCGTCGTGCGGATCGTGCAGGTCAGACTACCAAGCTTCTCGTTGACCTTGAAGCTTGCGTCCTTTGGGCCATCGATCTGGACGGTGGAAATGGTCGCTTCGCCAGCATCAAATGTGAAATATTTACCTGTTACAGAATCCTTTGTGTCACTAAGAGCTGTACACGCGTTTGTCGGGTAATATACAATTTTATTTGCTGCGTCAATGCCGTCAACTGCACCCTTAAAGACATATTTACCACTGGTATAGTCATATGCATAGGTCGCATTCAGATTGACAATCTGGTTGTTCTTAACAAGCTTCGCCTTCAACGGCTGCTTGGCCAGCTCTACGCACGTTGTATACGGATCGTTGATGGGTCCGCTGACCTTCGTTGGCAACTCAATCTCTTTATACGCTTTTGTATCCCAGACGTAAAGGTCGACGGACTTGCTCGTTCCGGTACCAGACGTGGACGGCATGGTTGCCGTAATCGTGACCTTGCCGGGGGCTACTGCTGTGACCGTTGCAGCTCCGTCAGAGCCTTTGGAAACAGTCGCGATCTTTTCATTAGAACTTGTCCAGACAAGGCGGCTGGCCGCACTGTCGCTTTCAGATACGACCGTCGCTTGCAGATTAACCGTACCCGTCAACATGTCCTTCATAGCGTTTTCAAATTTGGAGGAGTCTGTCGGGATTTTGGCAAATTTCTTTTCGCTCAAATCAGTGTTCACGATCAGATCGGTGATCGTTGCTGCGCTCTTGACGACGTTGATGTAGCAGTCCTTCGTCAGGCCGCTGGTTGCTTCTTTGACCGTCACCTTGACCGGTGCAGTTGTTTCATCGACCTGCGGATAGATGGAGCCGTTAGGATTCACAACAATATTCATAGTTGCGTTGGGATAGATAGTAGCATCAGGCGTATTGGTCTTAGAATCAGGCGTATAAGTATAACTACCCGTCACCTGTTTGCCATCGCGCGTAAGTTTCGGCTGGATATACTTGACCGTGCCGCCCTTTGTGACGTAGATATTTTCTTCGACCAGCGTCAAGACATAGCTCGCACCGCTGCGAACTTCGATATATGTGCCATTAGACGGATAGGTTGCTGCAACTGTACTTCCAACGCCAGCAGGTGTTACAGCCGCACTAACGCTAATCTGGCCAGTGACATTTTCTGCTTTCAAAACGACCTGTGCCATCGTTGTCGTTGCAGAGGTTGGCGTGGGCATAATGTTTACCGTCTGCCCCGTCTGACTACCGTCGATCAGCGTTGCCACTCCTTTAGTGCCATTGATGGTAAAAGTGACAGCTTGGGTTGTAACCTTATCGGCTGGTCCAGTCACGGTCGCGCGCAGCGTGACCGTACCATTCGGGTTAAGCGTATTATTGAACCCGCTAGAAACAGGGTCGACAGCCAGTGCAATAGACCACGGCGTAACCTTGATCTTGAACGCATAGATCGCCTTATCATCATTAGTCGCACTGAATCCTTTGTTCTTGTCTGCGGCTGTAGCGGTCTTATACACATAGACATACAGGTTATCGACTGTCTGCTTGATACCGCTGGACACAATTACGTTATTTGAATGCTGTGTGCCAGAGGCAGTTGTGGTATACGGAACAGTCAGATAGCCGCTTGAGCCGCCGTAGCCGCTATAGCTGTTGCCCGCTTTCCAATAATAGGTTTTTTGATTGAACTCAGCAGGGAGCTTCAGCTCGAGCGTCTGCCCCGGGGCTGCCTCCTCATTTTTTATCGGGCTTGTTTCCGCAGCCAATGCCGCAGGCACCATCGCCAACACCATGGCGAGGACCAGCAGCAGGCTCATGATTCTTCCAAATGTACGCTTCATAAGTGCACCTCTTTCAATTTGCGGCCTGTTGCAGCCGCAGATTTTTATGTAATCAGTTTACCATAAAAATTAAAAAATGCAACCAATTTTTACGAAAATGGCTGTTTTTCCAAGCATTTCAGCCCCTTTCGCCCCATGTTGCGAGGTAGACGTAACATCCGCCACAAGATATTGTGGGCCGCGCCGCGTCCGCTGCTGTATTTCTCTTTTCCACACGCAAAATTTCCGCGAAGGTTGCGCGCGTTTGAAGAAAAATTTTTCATCCCAGAAAAAAGCCTCCCCTTTCAGGGAGGCGGCGCGGCGGTACGCCGGGTCGGAGGGGTTCTGCCGGCTATGCGGTCATGCTTCGAGCAGATAACTCAGGCCAAGTAAGATGTACAAGGGGCCGAAGCAGTATGCCATGAAGAGTTCCTTCTGCGGGACTTTGCGCCGGAAGCCGTCCGTCAGGACGAGGATCTCAGCAAAATACGCGCCCGCGCCGAGAAAATACGCCGCTGCGCGCAGCAGTTTGTGGATATCCGCCAGCGCAAACGAGGCCAGAAACAAAACAGCCGCCGCGCCCGCCGCCAGATTGCGCACAACGAGCATAACATGCTCCCGCCGGGCTTCCTCCGGCGACTGATCTTCTGTGATGGTATAGACTGCGTTCTTTTTCTCCATGCAGCGTCTCCTATGCTTTTAATATTATACATTATATCAGAAAAGCATGGCGCTTGCCTAGTCTTTCGGAAAGAAAACTGCCTGCCTCGACAAAATTTCCATCCGCTCCCCCGTCATGGGGTGCGGGAAAACGAGCCTTGCGGCACACAGCTGCTGCGTGAACAGTCCGTGGGCAGCGGAATACGCCGTCGATTCCGGGCTTGTATACTGCGGGTCGCCTAAGATGGGGAAACCGGAGGCCATGCAGTGCAGCCGCAGCTGATGCGTGCGGCCCGTCAGAGGGTGCAGTTCCAGAAGTGCTGTTTTTTCCGCCCGTTCCAGCACGCGGTACTGCGTCAGCGCCTTCTGTCCCCGCTCGTCCACAATACGGATGAGATTCCCGCCGCCGATCTTATAGACCGGCAGGTCGATCTGCCCTTCCGCCTGCGGCGGCTGGCCGAAAACCGAAGCAAGATAGGTCTTCTCCAGCTGCCGCTCGCGCAGCATCCGGCAGAACCGGTCGTGGATATTCGCGTTTTTCGCCAAAATCACCACGCCGAACGTGTCCCGGTCGAGCCGCGTCACGGGATGGACGCCGGAGGCCTCGCCGCGCGCCAGCAGGTGATACAGCACGCCGTTTGCCAGCGTCCCGCTGTTTTTCTGCGGCGACGGATGCACCAGCATTCCAGAGGGCTTGTCCACAGCGAGAAAGCATTCATCTTCATAAAGGATGGAAAGCGGCAGTGGCTCCGGCTCAAAGCCCTCCGTCCGCTCCTCCAGCACGACGCGCACCCGGTCGCCGGGCATGACCGGCGCATCGGTATGCGCGGGCGCGTCGTTTACAAACAGCGCGTTCTGCCATTTGAGCCGCTTGACCAGTCCGGCAGACAAGCCGAATTCCCGCCGCAGGAGCGACAGCAGCTTTGCCTGCCGCGCGGCCGTCTGTTCCAAAACCATGCGCACCGCCTCCTTCGGCGCTATTATACCGTGCCGCGGCACAGCGCGCAAGTCCTGCGCCACTATCCCTCCGGCTGCAGGCCGGAATGATCCCAGATCTGCTTGAAGAGCATGGCCGCGATGGGAAACACAATCATCCCGCCCACGCCCAGCAGCCGGTAGCCCGTGTAAAGCGCCAGTAGCGTCAGCACCGGATTCAGCCCCACCTGCTTTCCGACCAGACGCGGCTCAAGCGCCTGCCGGCTGAGGGCTGCGGCTCCATACAGAATGACAAGGCCAATGCCGGTTTTCGTCTCGCCGCGCAGAAACAGCGCCAGCGCCCATGGAATCAGAATCGTGCCCGTACCGAACACCGGCAGCGCATCGACCAGCGTGATGACCAGCGCTGCCAGCACCGGATAGCGCACCCGCAGCAGCAAAAGCCCTGCGTTCAGAATCAAAAATGTAATGCCCATCAGCTTCAGCTGCGCCCGAAGCCAGCCGCCGAGCGTCGCGCGCACATGTCCGCCGAGCGTCTGCAATTTTTCCAACCACGCGGGCCGCACCGCGCGGCGCAGCCAGCTGCGGATGGCGGGCAGTTCGCCGGAGAGCATAAAGCTGGACAAAATCGCCGTCACCGCAAACAGGATCGCATCCGGCAGCCGTCCGATGACGCCGGAAGCCCAGGAAAAGAGCGTCTCGTAGAGTTTCGTACCGAAGCCCGCACCGGTCTTGAAAAACTCCTCGACGCCCGCACGTAGGCCCGTTCCGAGCCCGTCCGGCAGCCGTCCGGCAAGTGTGAGCAGGCGTGATTTCAGGCGTTCAAAAAGCGGAGTCAGATTTTCCGCCAGCTGCGGCAGCTGACGGACAAGATCCGCCGCCTCCGAGCACAGCAGGCGGCACAGAAAAAACAGTCCGCCAAACAAAATCCCGAACAGCAGCAGTACACACAGCCCGGACGCCAGCGGGCGCGGAACATGCCCCCGCGTCTGCAGAAGCCGCACCGGTTTTTCCGCCAGCAGGCTCACGGCAAGCCCGATAAAAAACGGCAGCAGCACCGGCAGCAGCAGCGCGCCGAATGCCCACGCACCGAGCGCGCAGCCCAGCACGATCAGAACAGTCTTCCAGATCTTGCGGCTTTTCATGGTTTGAACTTCCTCCTGTGCTTTTCTGCTTGCATTTTGCGGGTATGTGGTGTATATTGGAGTCTGACTATAGACACTTGCTTTTCCAACACGGACAATTATGAGGTGAACGCTATGGAACAAAGCCCGAAGTATTATATTGTGGAGGCCGCAGCCCTGCCGGAGATCTTCCAGAAGGTCGCCGAGGCCAAGCGGATGCTCGAAACCGGCGAGACGGACAAGGTCAACGTGGCCGCGCAGGCAGTCGGCATCAGCCGCAGCGCATTTTATAAGTACCGCGACGCCATCGCGCCGTTTCAGAACCTGATGGCGGGCCGCATCATCACGTTTCAGATCATGCTCAAGGACAAGGCCGGCATCCTGTCCGAGATATTAACTATTTTTGCCAATTGCGGCGCGAATATACTGACCATCAACCAGTCCATCCCCACCGGGGGCCGCGCCATGGTGACCATTTCGGCGGAGACGAGCAATCTCAACTGCAACATCGAAGCGCTGACCCAGCAAATCGCAGAAAGGACGGGCGTAGTCAAGGCAGACTGCGTCGCAGGATAAGCATATGCACGGATTTGAATATTTCGTACCGACTGAGATCGTGTTCGGCGCAGGCAGCACAGAGAAGCTGCCGGAACTGCTGAAAAAGCGCGGGCTTTCGCGCGTGCTGGTCGTCTACGGCGGCGCAAGCGCGAAGAAAAGCGGATTGCTTGACCGCGTGTTCCGGCTCTTGGACAAGGCGGACGTCCGCTATCGCTCGCTCGGCGGCGTACAGCCGAACCCGCGCGTGGCGCTGGCCCGTGAGGGCG
>ERZ1026933.448-NODE-448-length-14054-cov-7.130295_pt1 | contig 14054 bp, 5 predicted proteins | sample MGYA00519252_ERZ1026933 | MGnify/ENA primary metagenome ERZ1026933 (study PRJEB26926, sample SAMN06164828) | human gut metagenome | biome: ENVO:00009003; feature: ENVO:2100002; material: ENVO:00002003 | host: Homo sapiens | place: USA | collected 2012 ... | reverse complement strand
GGCTCGGAGATGTGTATAAGAGACAGGTATTCATCCGTATTTGACCACAACCGCCCCCAGTGCTATATTATGTACAAAAAACGCGCATACAGAAAAGGAACAAACGCAATGAGCAGAAATGATGAAAACAATTATACACTGCGTCCTCTCACTATAGATGACGCTGAAGAATACAATGCACTTTTAAGATATGCCTTTCAGGTAACTGAACAGGAGCTTGCCGAGACAGGCTGGAAGGATGATGAGATTACCCAGTCCAAATTCCCGGTTCTTCAAAGAGCTGATGTACTTGGCTGCTTCAATGGTGATGATCTGATTGCACAGTTTGCGGTGTATCCACTTGATATGAACATTTACGGTGTTAAATACAGCGTAGGCTTCGTTACAAGCGTATGTACTTATCCTGAATACACAGGACATGGAATTATGAAAAGACTGATGATTCAGAGCCTTATACGAATGAGAGACGCTCACAAATCATTTGCTTTGCTGTATCCATATTCAATTCCATTATACCGTGGTCTTGGCTGGGAAATTATTTCTAACAAGATGACTTATACAATCAAGGATACACAGATTCCAAGAAAGCTTAATGAGCCCGGTTATGTCAGACGAGTTTCATGGGACGACAAAGAATTTAAAGAACTTCATACCAAATTTGCTGAAAAGACACATGGCTGTCTATATAGAAACAACCTTGCATGGGAAGAATACTGGCGCTGGGACGAGGACGACACATCTGTTGCCATCTATTATTCTAAGGACGATGTACCTTACGGATATATGGTATACATGATAAGTTCTGATGTCATGCATGTTAAAGAAATGATTTATCTTAACCGCGAGGCACAGCTTGGCTTGTGGGAATTCATACATGCCCACGATTCAATGATTGACGAGGTCCGTGGAAACAATTACTACAGTGAGCCAATCGCATTTGAACTCGATGACAGCGATATTAAAGAGACAATCCGCCCATACACAATGGGGCGAATTATTGATATCAGACAGTTCTTTGCCAAATATGCCTGCGACCCGGACGAACCATCTGTATGCATACGCTTCTACATTGAAGATGACCTTCTCGCATGGAACAACGGTTACTTTACATACCTTTTTGATAATGGCAGATGTATTGAAACCGAACAGCAGCCTGATTACGAAGTATCTATGTCAATCGGCACATTAACTACATTAATGCTTGGTTACAAGACTGCTGAAAAGCTTCACGTCATGGACAAGATACAGGCATCAGATGAAGCTGTTGAACATCTGGATGACATACTTTTCCATAGAATTCCATATGTGTCGGATTATATCTAATTATGATGCTGATATGATTTTTTAACACAAAAGCCCATAGAATCTGCTTCTATGGGCTTTCCTATCAATTATTATTCAATTTCTCATTCCTTATAACCAATATTATTGTTACCAAAACATTTGTCATATGAAATACCTGTTAATTTCTCAATTACATTTCTTGTTTCCTCAGAAACATCTTCTTTTCTGCCACCTGCATGGACTCTGTCAAGCTCGTCAATGACAATCTTATGTGCATTCCGATGAAGAAACCCGGTATAGCTGCACCTAAGAAATTAGCCAGTTTTCCAAACATTGCCTTGAATCCTGTAAGATAAGTTCTCCGGTTAAAATCAGATGTCATCTCAACAGCAAGCGTATCATAAGGAATCATAATGCTTGTATACACAAATTCAAAAAGAATATAAGTTGTAAGATAATAGAAGAAATTCATATTCTTTACCCAGAGCATTGGATAAAGAAGCATAAGTGGAATACCTGTAAGTATAAAGAATCTTCTTCGTCCAAACTTCCTTCCAAGCTTAGTTCTGTAAAAACTGTCTGTAATAAAACCCATCAAAGGATTAAGAATTACATCAAGATATGTCGCAATTGAAAATATAAGCGTAGCCTTAACAACTGACATATTACAAAATGTCAAGTGTTAAAAAATAGACAGTTTAATAAAAATGTGCTATAAAATTTATATCATTAACATTTTTTTGGGGGTATTTATGTTAAATATTACAGAAAAATCAGAAGGTGAAGCAGCTAAAGATTATGTACTCAGACAGCTTATTTACAACATTGTCCACACTAACCTGCTGCCAGGTCAGAAGCTTGAGGCACCTGAACTCTGCTCACTTATGAATGTCAGCAATAATCCTTTACGCGAAGCAGAATTAGAACTTGCACAGTCAAAACTGATAGAGATAAAGCCTAAAATTGGAGCATTTGTATCATATGTTAATTCAGATATTGTAGAACAGCTCCGCGACTTACGCTGTGTACTTGAGGCACAGCTTGCAGTTGAAGCATGCGATATACTGACAAAGAACCAGCTTGATTCATTATATGAAAATGTAGCTTTATGGGAAATGTATATCAAACGCGGTGATGAAGAAAAGATTTTCACACTTGATAAAGAATTTCACGGAAGTCTGTATAAAATGTGTGGCAAAACTGTATGGTACAACCTTGTAGAAAGCATGGCACCACATTTTGACAGAACTACAATATTAAGTTTCAGATGCAAAGAAACAGGTAGAATCCTGAAAGACCATGGAGAACTTGTAGCCGCCATCGAGAAGAAAGATAAAGAAAAAGCTGCCCATATATCACAGAGACATATGAGCAGATATTCTGAAAATATTGATGCAATCAGGAAAATGTTCCCTGAGTACTTTAATGATTAAATACGTGTTGTCCACTTTCCGCAGTCCCACACATCAGTCGCAAGACCATCGTAGAACTCTGGTTCGTGGCAGACCATAAGTATGCTGCCCTTATATGCCATAAGGGCTCTTTTTAATTCATCCTTGGCATCCACATCAAGGTGGTTAGTAGGCTCATCAAGTACAAGAATGTTACTCTCCCGGTTAATCAGCTTGCACAGACGCACCTTTGCCTGCTCTCCACCAGAAAGAACCTTAACCTTGCTCTCGATATGCTTGGTTGTAAGACCACATTTGGCAAGGGCTGAACGAACCTCATACTGTGTATATCCTGGAAATTCCTGCCATATCTCCTCAAGACATGTAGTTTCAATTCCAGCCGGAGTCTCCTGCTCGAAATATCCTATCTCAAGATAATCTCCCTGCTCAACATCACCTGACAGAGGCTTAATAAGTCCTAATATGCTCTTTAGCAATGTAGATTTACCGATACCGTTAGCACCTGTAAGCACAACCTTCTGGCCTCGCTCCATCTCTAAGTTAAGCGGACTTGAAAGCGGCTCATCATAACCAATTACAAGGTCGTGTGTCTGGAAAATATATCTTCCAGGTGTTCTCGCTGTCTTGAAATTAAACTCTGGCTTTGGCTTCTCTGCTGCCAGCTCAATAATATCCATATTATCAAGCTTCTTCTGTCTTGACATCGCCATATTTCTTGTGGCAACTCGCGCTTTATTTCTTGCAACGAAATCCTTAAGCTCCGCAATCTCCTGCTGCTGCTTATTGTAAGCTGCCTCAAGCTGCGCCTTCTTCACAGCATACACCTTCTGGAAATTATCATAATCACCCGTATAACGGTTCAGTTCCTGATTATCCATATGATAAATAACATTTATAACACTGTTAAGGAATGGAATATCGTGCGATATCAGTATAAATGCGTTCTCATAGTCCTGCAGATATCTCTTAAGCCACTCAATATGCTCCTTATCAAGATAGTTAGTAGGCTCATCAAGAAGAAGGATGTCCGGTTTTTCAAGAAGCAGCTTTCCAAGCAGTACCTTAGTTCTCTGTCCGCCTGAAAGCTCAGTTACATCTTTATCAAGTCCAAGTTCCGATAGTCCCAATGCTCTTGCAACTTCCTCAACCTTCGCATCTATCATATAGAAATCATGCATTGTAAGAAGGTCCTGAATAGTTCCCGCTTCCGCCATCAGCTTGTCCATTTCTTCTGGTGATGCGTCGCCAAGCCCGGCATATATCTCATTCATCTGATTCTCCATGTCATACAGAAAGTCAAATGCTGATGCAAGCACTGACTGGATTGTCATGCCCTTCTCAAGCACAGCATGCTGGTCGAGATATCCAACTCTGACATTCTTTGCCCACTCAACCTTTCCCTCGTCAGGCATAAGCTTGCCTGTTATTATATTCATAAATGTGGATTTACCTTCGCCGTTGGCTCCCACTAATCCAATCTTATCAAGCCTGTTAAGCTGGAAAGACACATTGTTAAATATCGCTCTGTCGCCAAATCCGTGTGTAAGTCCAGTTACTGTAAGTAAACTCATATCTGATATCCTTTTCTTTAATAAATTTATTAAAATATTATAAGATATTATGGCTATTATTGTAAATACCTTAAACATCTGTTAAAATGTGGAGTTGTGTTTGTATACACATATTTACAAAATAATCCAAACAAAAGGAGGATTCCATGTCAGAAGATTTCGAAATTTTATATTCTGATTCTAAAGAATCTGGTTCACATCATTCACATCACCATTCTGATGGAGAACATCACAGTTCGCATCACCACTCTGATGAATCACACCACAGTTCACATCATCATGGTTCACATAGACACTCTAAGCAACGCAAGCGCAGAAAACGCATACTTATAATTACTTTGAGCATTGTCGCATGTCTGCTGATTGCCATTGGTGTTGGCGGTGCTTATGGCTACAAGATTGCTAAACGCGAGGTCGCTGATGTTAAACAACAGGCTTACACTCTTAAGGCTGACCTTAAAAATGTTATGGCTGGACTTAAAGCACAGGACCCTGTTGCCACAGAAACTGCATGTGACCAGCTTGATGTAGCAATTGAAGATATTAATAAAACATTTGACAAAAAAATATGGAAGACAGCTTACAAAATCCCTAAATTCAAAGGATATATTGATTCTGTCAAAGAACTTCTTGATCTCGTTCAGGAAGCTTCCTCAGATATTGCACGTCCAACAGTTGCTGTACTTAATGACTATCCGCTTTCAGGACTTAAAGTTGATGATGGCTTCAGCATAACCACTATCAACGCATATCTTTCACTTCTTGAAGATATAGAGCCTAAGATAGACCATATAGTTACAGCAATGAATCAGGTTGATCTCCCAATGGGACTCAACAGCATGATTTCAGACTATTCTGTACAGATTGCTTCAATGACAGGTTCATATGATAATCTCAAAGAGTTCCTTCCTCTATTCAAAACATTTATAGGAGACGGCTCTGACAGAACATATCTGCTTGCTGCACAGAATTCATCAGAAATCCGTGCTTCTGGCGGTTTCCCTGGTTCTATAGGTACAATCCGCATTCGTGATGGGGTACTTACAATTGGTGATTTCAGCAGCGTATACAAGGTTCTCGCTTCCTATACACCTTCCGCTGCTAATATAACAGCAGAAGAAAAAGAGCTTTTCGGCTCATGGATGAACGGCCCAAGAGATGCATGTTTTGACCCTGATTTTGAAAGAGTTGCATATATATGGGCACTCGCATACGAACAGAAGAATTCCGAACACGTTAATGGTGTTGTTTCTCTCACACCAGCTATTATTCAAGGAATGCTTAAATATATAGGTAATGTAACACTTTCAGATGGCACAGAATTAACAAGTGAAAATGCTACAAAGGTTCTGCAGTATGACCTTTATTACAAGTATCTTAATGCAAATGCTGCTGCTACTGCTGGAGATTATGTTGATGATTTATTTGCAGAAACAGCCAAAGCTACTATGTCAAAGCTTGTATCTGATTTTGACGTCAAGAAGGCTGGTGATTATTATAAGGTATTCTCAGACGGTGCTAAAAACCGTACAGTCATGATGTGGATGGAAGATGAAGAAGAACAGGAACTTGTTAAAAATGCAGGCTGCTCCGGTGGACTTAACGAAGATCCGGAAAATCCGGAAACCGGTGTTTACTTTAGCATTTCTGATCCTTGTAAGCTTGGCTGGTTCTTAGATATTGATACTGAAATCGGTGAACCGGTTGTTAATGATGATGGCACAAGAACATATGATGTAACAGCTACTTATAGCAATGTATTAAACAATGCTGACAAAGTTAATGCTGGAAATTATATACTTGGAAGCTACGGCGGAACAATCACTGGTTATATCCATATATTTGCTCCTGCTGGTGGAACAATCTCAGATATAAAAACTAGCAATGGTGGAAGAATGTATACAGGTACTTACCACGACCTTGATGTTGCATATATGTTTGGCAACTCAATTGCTCCTGGTGCGAGCATTACAATTACTTACAAAGTAACAACCGCTGCTGGTGTAACAACTCCTCTTGGAGTTAATTCAACACCTACTCTGCAGAATTACAGATAAAAATGCTTATATAAAAACTGGCTGGTGATATGATTTACTCATATCACCAGCCATTATTATTATCTGTTTAACTGTTATTATCTTACTGCTTTCTTCTTTCTAGAAATCTCAATAACAACTACTCCTGCAGAGATAATCATTGCCAATACAAATGGTACTGCATGCATTGTATCTCCTGTCTGTGCTGCAGGTGCTTTCTCTGATGAATCTGTTCCTGTTGATGGAACATTTGCATCATCCTTATTATCAGGTGTTGAAGGTGTTGGATTAACCTCTTCGCTGCCTGCTGTAAGCTTAGGAATAACTGTTACATTAGTCTTCTCTGTACAACCTGCATGTAAGCAGTGCTGTGACTTAGAGCCTTCTTCTGTAGTAGTAGCTTCCTTATCTACTGTGAACTCGTTGGCAAATTCATGTCCAAGGGCTTCTATTTCTCTTGTTTCTTCATGTCCACATACTGTACATATTCCATGCTTTTCACCCTTTTCTGTACATGTTGCTTCCTTAGTTGTTGTCCACTCAAATACATGAGATACAACTTCGCCAGCCTGTGGCTTAACGCTTATTGCTTCTTCACTTGTTGTATCAAGTCTTGCACCAACATTATCGCTTAATACACCGCTCTTAATAACTAAGAGATTATGCATATCAATTGTTCCGTCTGCATTTCTTGATGGTCTGATTGTTGTATCTACACTTTCGAACCACTCATCTGTAGCCTTCTGACCAAGATTATTGTATGATTCTGAGCCATTATAAATGTAGTTATCATCTCCGTGCTGTGAGAATGGAATAAGGTCTGCCTTAGCAGTTAAATCTGCCTTAGACATAGATATAAGGCCGCTAACCTTCCACTCCTTAAGCATAGAATCCATTGTATTAAGACCTATGCTATATGAATCTGCATTACCATTGTTATAAGCTGTACATCTTGTAATAGAGATATCAGGACAGCTGTTACTTGTTATTCCCTTTGCATGATTTCCAAATGAAACACAGTTAATAAGCTTATGTCCTCCCTTAAGATATCCTCCACCTAACTTAAATCCGTTACCTTCACCATAGTTATAACCTGCAGCAGTTACATCATCTGTTGTAAGCCATCCATTGTTGTATGCTACACAATTTTCAATTGTAACTGAACCAATTGTACCAGATACTGACTTAGCATAGAGATCCCAGCCATCATCAATATTGTTATGTGATATACAACCATAGAATCTGTTGCCTTCACCACATGTTAATTTTGCTGCAAATCCATCTGCATCATTTCTTCCTGCATCACAGTTATCAAATGACTCACAGTTCTTGATAAGATTTCCTGTTGGCCATAACTTACCCTGAATTCCTGCATAGTTATCAGCTCCACCATTTCTGCTTATCTGAATACCGCTGTTTGCCGCATGATTTACTGTACACATATCTATTGTATTATAGTTACCGCTTACCTGAATACCTACCCCTGATGAATCCTTTACATATAAACCATATACATGCCAATAACTTCCGATTACTGTAAGACCTGCGCCTGACAATACAACACCATCAGTTCCATCTGTTGAGATTGATTCTGCAACAAGATTAATTGGCTTATCTGCTGTTCCGCATACACTTCTGTTAATTGTAATCCATTTATCATATACACCATTCTTCATAAGAATAGTCTGTCCTGGCTGTGCATATGAAACTGCTGTATTAATATCTAATGGACTTTCTTCAGTTCCGTCACCAGTTGTCTTACCATCTGGAGTTACAATAATTGTCTGTCCAGCCTCACCATATACCTTACGAGTAACATTTGTTTCACTTGTTACTGTTGTAGTTGATGTAATATTAGCTGCCGCTGCTGGTTCAAATTCTGCCTTAATAGTATTGCTTCCAACATTAACTGCAACTGGAATTCTTACAACCTCATCAGCTGTTACTTCCTTAGAAATAGCCTTACCGTCAGCACTTCCTGTTACCTTTAAAGTTCCTGCACAATTAGGAACTACCGTGTATTCATACTCACCTGCTCCACATGTGTTAGAAGAATATACTCTGATTGATGGTGTTACCTTGTCTTCTACGACCTCAGATGTTGCAAGTCCCTTACTTTCTGATGTAGTAAACTTGATATCAGTAATCTTAACACCAATCTTTCTTGCTACCATAACACCTACAACTACTGTTCCATCTTCCTGTACTGATGTAAAATCATTAGCTGTAAGCTTCTGTGTCTGTGTTCCATTCTCTGTTGTTGCAACTGCTTCGTATCCATCATCAGTCTTTCTTACTGTAAATGTATACTCAGCTCCAACCTTGAACATATCTGTTCCTGTTAACTGGTTAAACTTAACATTATTATTAACTCTGTCTACACCATCTTTGTTAGATGTATCTGCTGATGTATAACCTGTGATATAACGCATTGTTGGTGCATTAATCTTAGAGCTGTACATCATTGATGAGAAGTAGTTAAAATATTTGTGTACATAACTTGGTGTACCCCAGTTATTAACACCTAATGTATCTGCAACTACAACACCAAAACCTGTCTGATTATCAGGGGTAAGAGATGCATCTGTTACTGTAAATGTTGCAGTTAATTCAAAGTTCTCTTTCTCTGGATTAACCTTAGTGTAGTAATATGAGAATCCATCTTCATCATCAGAAATCTTTCCTGAAGCCTTAGCCTGAATTTCCATACTTCCTGTTGTATTAGTAATATCTTTTGCTTCAACTGTAGCAACTTTCTTAGATGCTGTATCACCATTAGCAATATTTATAACCTGTGCATTACCATCAGCTTCTGTGATAGTTGCCTTAGTCTCCTGAGCTGAACCAACAGTTGACACATACCAGTTCTTCTGTGCATCTGCAGTTACTGATAACTCTTTTTCTGAAACAGCTGAACAATATCCATCTGCTCTATTTGCAACAACACTGAATTCATATGTACTTCCAACTGTTAAATTCTTAACTGTATAATCACCTTCTGTGATTCCATCAATCTTAACTGCTGTGCTTTCATCAGAACCTTTAACCTTATATGTTAAAGTATAATCCTTTGCATCGCTTATATTAACCCAATCAAGATATACTTCTCCATTACCCTTGTTTTCAGCCCATGTAATAGTTGGCATCTTAACACCGAGTATGAAATCTTTTACTTCATAAACATCTGAAGCTTTATCTGCACAACCTAATCTCTGTGCTGTTGCTACAAATGTATAATCACCACTTTCATGAGCTGTAAAATTAACTGTTGCTGTTCCTTCTGATCTCTTTATAACAGCTTCTCCAGCCTGTCCATCATTATGAAGCATTGTTACCACAATATCTTCAGCCCCATTATACTCATCCACAATTCCTTCAACAGTAACAGTAAAACCATCTGAGCCTGCTTCTACTTTACTGATAACTGGCTTTGCTACTGATTCCCAGTCAACTACAGTCTTCTTATTTAACTGTGAATAATATACTTTCCAGATCTGAGCTGTTGCTCCTCCAAGGTATGCATAATATGTCTTGCCAGCTTCTACCTTTGCTTTAACAGTATTATATGTACTTGCATCTGTGGAATTTTTCACCTCTGCTGCCTTAGTTCCATCTTCCGCTACTATATAGAAAGTCTTGCCCTTTCCTATCTTAGTATCAATTGCTAACTCTCCATTAGCTGCTGCTGTATACTTTATATAACAACCACTATCTGGTACTGTTCCTGCTGAATTCTTTCCATTAGTCTGTGCCTTTGCTGATCCTGCCTTAGCATTATCTCCTAATGCACTGAACCCATCATCAAATGTCTTGTCATCTGTGGCATTATTATTAGCCCAGCCTGTTCCACATAATGTTAAACCATTATTATATGTTGTTGAAGCCAATATATCTGCAGCTAACCACTCTGCTTCTGCAGGTGTAAAGTATACCTGCCAAATCTGAGCTGTTGCTCCTCCAAGGTATGCATAGTATGTCTTTCCTGCTTCTACTTCTGCCTTAACAGTATTATATGTACTTCCAGAAGTTCCATTTTTTACTTCTGCTACCTTAGTTCCATCTTCTGCTATTACATAGAAAGTCTTGTTCTTTCCTATCTTAGTATTAATAGCTAATTCACCATTAACAGGTGCTGTATATTTTACATAGCATCCATTATCTGGTACTGTTCCTGCTGCTGTCTTTCCATCTGTCTGTGCCTTTGTAGATCCTGCCTTGGCATTGTCTCCTAATGCACTAAAACCGTCTTCAAATGTCTTGTCATCTGTAGCATTATTATTAGCCCAGCCTGAGCCACATAACACTAATCCTGAGTCTCCTTCTTGTGCTGCAAGAATATCTGCTGCTGACCATGTCACAACAGAAGACTCTGCACTTGCTGTCGATGCTTTAGCAACAATGTTATTAGAGCCGGTAACCGGCATAATACTAACAACCATTAAAGCTGCCATAAGAACAGACAACATTCTTTTAGTTCTTTTTCTCATGAAAAAAGCCTCCTTTTCCTTTTCATAAATCTGTAATAAGAGTACCATCTAATAGAACAAATAGTCAATAACACTTTTAGTAAATGTTTTTCTGAAAGTCGTTAAAACTAGATATTACTTTGTAATAATTGTACAATAATTATCATATATCTATATACAAAAATGAGGTCTGGATAACCAGACCTCATTCATATGTTTTATTATACTATTTGCTTACACTAAACTCTCTTTCTCTTCTTTTCGAAAAGAACTACGGCTGCTGCAAGTAATGCCATAAGCATAATTCCTGCATATACAGCTATCATATTTCTAGAGAAATCACCTGTCTTAGGAAGAACCTCAAGCTTAGTCTCTGCAATATAACCATCTGTAAAGCATGCTCTGAATGTATGCTCTGCTGCTTTTAAGCTCTTAATGTAAGAAGCCTTGAATGTAACAACTGTTGTGTTACCATTAGCTACTACTGTGTACTTAGAAGCATCAAGAACTACATCATCAACCATAATATAATCAAATGTAGATGCATCTGCATCAATTGTCCACACAATATCTGTAGATGTTCCCTGAATAACTGCAACATCTGTTGTATTACCTTTAACAACATCTTTACCTGTTATAGATATTGTCTTATGTCCCTTAATTCCCTCAGGAACTTCAATCTTAGCTGATGGAGTACCTGTCATTCTTGCACCTGTATTAGCTGCTGCCTTGTCTGTAAGTACAAGAAGACCATTCATGTTGATTGTGTTATCAGCATTTCTTGTTACCTTATGTGATGCATATACATGTGTTGCATGATCCATTGCTGTATCAACTGATTCAAACCAGTCATCTGTTACAGTTTTAGCTGAATTCTTAGCTGTTCCTTCATAATTCCAGAAGTAGTTAGTATCGTTATCAACCTTTGTCTTGTCCTGTGTTCCAAGTAATTTAAACTGCTCAACATTATCTTTCATATATGTTCTGTATGAAAGTACACCTGTTGCTGAGAAATCTGTATTCTTAGCTGAATTTGTATAAAGAGCAATATTATAAGACTCATTATTGAATGTTGTACAGTTAATTACATTAATATCTGGACAAGAGTTAGAATCAATACCCTTAGCCTTGTTATCAAATGCTACGCAGTTCTCAAGAACATGCTTGCCTGACATGCTGTCGCCACCAAGCTTAAATCCATTACCGTTACCAGCATTTGTACCATCTTCAAGGTAACCATTGCCATAAGCAACTGAATTCTTAATTGTTACAGCGCCAATTGAACCTGACTGAACCTTAGCAAAAAGATCCCATCCATCATCAGCGTTGTTGTATGAGATACAACCATCAAATACATTACCATCACCAACTGTTAACTTAGCTGCAAAACCATCAGCATCTTCATAACCTGCATCGGCGTTACCATATGATGTACAGTTAAGAATTAAGTTATATGCTGGCCACATATCAAATTCATCTGTTGTAAGATATCTGCTAACCTGAAGACCTGTATTACCATTGTGGTAAGTCATAATGTTATCCATTGTATTATACTTACCAGAAAGCTGAATACCCTTCTGTGCATTAGCTGAATTAGTTACATCAAATCCCTGGAAGTACCAGTAATCACCTGCAAGTACCATACCTGCACATAATCCCTGGAAATCAAATACTGGTCTTGAAGAAGCTTCTGTATCAGCTACCATCTGAATAGGCTTATCTGCTGTACCATTAACACCTCTCTCAACCTTAACTGTCTTCTCAAGGTAATATGTACCTTCCATAACAACGATAGTCTGTCCTGGCTGTACATACTTAACAGCATCATAGATGCTCATTGGATCTTCCTTAGTACCAACACCATACTTACCTGGTGCTACATAAATTGACTGTCCTTCAACGCCATATGTTCTGTATGTTACAGTAAATGTGCCTTCAATTGGCTCATATGATGACATAACCATATCCTTTTCTGGAATATAGCCAGCATCTGGTGTAAATACATATCTAAATGAATTCTTACCTACATTAAGTGTTGTTGTTGCAGGCTTAACAACTGTATTAGCTGCAACAGCTACATCTGTAGCAATTGCGTTATCTTCACTATCCCAGATAGAAAGAACACCATCACAGTTAGCTGTGAATCTGAATTCATAATCACTTGAACCTGTTGCAGTCTTAGAATTAAATGCTGCATTAGTTACTAATTCTTCAATTGGCTTCTCTTCTGCTGGAGCATCATCAGATGGATTAATTGTTGTAAATGTTACATCTGAGAATGTTGCCTGTGCATATCTACTTGTGAAGAAACCTACATATACATTATCAGAATCAAGCTGTGATAATGTTTCAGTGTCATAATACTTCTTAGTTGTTGAATATGTTCCATCTACTGATTCGTATGACACAAAATATCCTGTGTTATTCTTCTGAATTGTAAGATACATCTCAGTAACAGGATTCTCTATTGTTGCATCAACTGGCTTAACAGCATTACCAATAACATTGACATTCTGTGCATATCTCTGCTCAAGAGGATACATAGCACTCTGGAACTGTTTTACTGTTTCAGTATCATTAGCCTCTATTGCTGCAATGTTATCCTTAGTAAGCCCCTTCTTCTCCTGTGAAGCAATACCGATCTTCTGAGATACCTTAAGTGCTGTTGTATCATTAGTAACTTTACCAGCTTCTTCATTCCAGTAATATTCTGTCTTAGAAACTACAGCCATATAAGAATTGTTCCATCCAGAACCACCAAGTCTGTCTGCTGCCATAAGACCAAAGCCTTCCTGGCCGTTTGATAAATTCCACTGATCTACAGTTACTTTAGCTCTTAATGTAAAGTTAAGTGATGTAGGTACTGCTGTATAATAGAAATTAAGACCATCAAATGATGCTGGAACTAATTTTCCGTTATTACCGCTTCCATTAAGAACTCCATTAGCATCTACTGCTCCAGATCTTAATGTAACTGAACCAGTTTCATTAATGTTTCCTTCATATGCTGAATTAGACTCGCTTGCACCGTTACCATATACGATATATCCCCATACCTGCTTAGCTTCAGCTGTTGCTGTTGCAGATATTGTTGACTTATCAGATACAGCAGCTGGTGTCTCTCTAACTGCTTCAACTGCAAAATCATACTTTGTACCAACAGTTAATCCTGTAACATCATAAGATGTAGCAGATGTTGAACCAACCTTTGTTCCGCCAACATAAACATTGTATGATGTAGCTTCCTTAACTGACTGCCATACAAGACTTACTGTACCATTACCC
>ERZ1026933.447-NODE-447-length-14055-cov-4.484000_pt1 | contig 14055 bp, 17 predicted proteins | sample MGYA00519252_ERZ1026933 | MGnify/ENA primary metagenome ERZ1026933 (study PRJEB26926, sample SAMN06164828) | human gut metagenome | biome: ENVO:00009003; feature: ENVO:2100002; material: ENVO:00002003 | host: Homo sapiens | place: USA | collected 2012 ... | reverse complement strand
CTACACAAGGCTATTCGTCGGCAGCGTCAGATGTGTATAAGAGACAGATTCTGGGTGAATCCGCCGCGCTTTTATTCACGGCTGGCTTTGCCCACACGCTGAACAAATTTGTGATTGGGCTTGCCAGCCCCGGCGCGACGCTGACGGTCGCGCTGTACGCCTACGCGAAGGAGGAGGGCGAATTTGACGTTGCCTTCGCCATCGCGGCCATTCTTATGATTTTGACGCTTCTGATTAATCTTGCCGCCGGGATCGTCGGAAAACAGATCCAGAAACGGAGCCAGCAATGAAATCTGTCAACCCCTGCGGCCTGAAGCGGGCCGCGCTGATCAACGACCTGTCTTGCTTCGGCAAGTGCTCCCTGAGCGTAGCAATGCCAATTCTGTCCAGCTACGGCGTGGAAACGGTGCCGCTGCCGACGGCGATTTTGTCAACGCACACGGGTGGCTTTACCGGCTTCGTTGTGCAGGACATGACAGAAAATATGCGGCTGTTCGCCGCGCATTGGAGAAAAATCGGCGTCAAATTTGACGCCATTATCACCGGCTACTGCTGCACAGTCGAGCAGATCAAGCTGACAGCGGAGTTCATCCGCAGCTTTTCCGATACGGACACGCTTGTGATCGTAGACCCCGTGCTGGGCGATCACGAAGCGCTCTACACCGGCTTTACCGACGCGCATGTCGATGCCATGCGCGAGTTGTGCAGTCTGGCCGATTTAATTACGCCGAACCGCACAGAGGCCGCACTGCTGGCCGGGTTGTCCTTCTCCAGTGCAGATGAAACGCTTTTATATGCGCAGCAAGTCAAAGATGCAGTCATTACCAGCGTTGGATCCGGCAGCCGCATCGGCTACCTGGCGCGTCTGGACGGACGGGTCACACTTGTACAGAAGGAAGCCGTCGATATGACTGTGCATGGCGCAGGAGACGTATTTACGAGCGCGCTGAGCGGAGAACTTCTGAGCGGGCAAGCCCCGCAGACGGCGCTGCTGCGCGCAGCGGATTTCTGCGACAGCTGCATCCATGAAACGGCCAAACGGCAGCCCGGCCACTGGTACGGACTGGCCTTCGAGCCTGTATTGAAAGGAAATCGTGTATGAACGATATTATCACAGTCAAAGATCTGCAGCTTTGGTACGGGCAGACGAAGGCACTCAAGGGCGTGTCGATGGACATCCCGGAAAAGAGCATCACAGCCCTCATTGGCCCCTCCGGCTGCGGAAAATCGACGTTTCTCAAGACGCTCGACCGCATGAACGATCTGATCCCGGGCGTGCGCATTGAGGGCGAGATCAAATATAATGGACAGGATATCTTCGCACCATCCGTGGACGTGAACGAGCTGCGGCGCGAGATCGGCATGGTCTTCCAGAAGCCAAATCCCTTCCCCATGAGCATCTACGACAACATTGCCTACGGCCCCCGGACGCACGGCGTGCGCAAAAAGGATGAACTCGACGAAATCGTCGAGCAGTCGCTGCGCGGCGCGGCGATCTGGGACGAGGTCAAGGACCGGCTGAAAAAAAGCGCACTGGGTCTTTCCGGCGGACAGCAGCAGCGGCTTTGCATCGCGCGGGCACTGGCTGTGCAGCCGCAGGTTCTGCTGATGGACGAGCCGACAAGCGCGCTCGACCCCATTTCGACCTCCAAGATCGAAGAACTTGCCACGAATCTGAAAGAGCAGTACACCATCATCATCGTCACGCATAACATGCAGCAGGCACTGCGCATTTCGGACAAAACAGCATTTTTCCTGCTGGGCGAACTCATCGAATACGATGATACCCAGAAGCTGTTCTATCAGCCGAAGGAGAAGCGCACCGAGGATTACATCACCGGGAGGTTCGGATAATGAGAAGTAAATTTGACCAGCAGCTTGCCTTACTCAACGATGAGTTGACACAGATGGGCGAAACGTGCGCGAAAGCCATCTGCCTTGCCGCACAGGCGCTGGAGGAGCAGAACGCATCAACCGCCGCACCGGTCGCCGAACTGGAGGAACAGACAAACGAGCAGGAACGGAGCATTGAAGCCCTGTGCCTGAAGCTGCTTTTGCAGCAGCAGCCGGTCGCGCGTGATCTGCGGCAGATTTCGGCAGCACTCAAAATGATCACGGATATGGAACGCATTGGCGATCAGGCAGCGGATATCGCGGAAATCATCCCGTTTTTCCTCAGCCACAATACATTCGACTGCACACTTGTCTGCCGCATGGCACAGCAGGCCAGTTCCATGGTCACGCAGAGCGTAGACGCGTTTGTCCGGCGCGATGTTGATTTGGCTCGCTCGATTGCAAAACAGGACGATCTGGTCGATGAGGATTTTTCCAATGTCAAGCAGGCATTGATATCCGCGATTGCCCGCGAACCCGGCCAGGGTGAGGTTGCACTGGATTTGCTGATGATTGCGAAGTATTTCGAGCGCATCGGCGACCACGCGGTCAACCTGTCCGAGTGGGTGGAATTCTCCGTCACCGGCGTGCACAAGCACGACGGCGTGGAATACGAATAACCCCCTTATGCAAAAAGCTGCAGGCCCCTTTCCGGGCTTGCGGCTTTTTGCTGCGTGTATTATAATCAATACAGAAAAAGGAGGACTGCCTATGGAATATTCGCTCATCCGGCTCACGGACAGGCCGGAATTGAAAGCGCAGGCCGCCGCGTGGTTCCACGCGAAATGGGGCGTGCCGGAGCAGGCGTATCTGGATAGCATGGATGATGCGCTGCGTGAGGCAGGCCCTGTGCCGCAGTGGTATCTGGTGCTGGAGAGTTCGCGCATCATCGGCGGCATGGGCGTGATTGAAAACGACTTTCATGACCGCAAAGGCCTGACGCCGAACGTCTGCGCTGTCTATACCGAGCCGGATCGCCGCTGCCGCGGCATTGCGGGCGCGCTTTTACAGTTCGTCTGCCGGGATATGCACGAAAAAGGCATCGATACACTCTATCTGCTGACCGACCACACCGGCTTCTACGAGCGCTATGGCTGGAACTTTTTCTGCATGGCCCAGGGCGACGGAGAAGAAGTTCTGTCGAGGATGTATGTGCACCGATACCAGGAATGAGGCTGCTTATGAAAAAAGTCAGAATCACGGTCATGAAGATGGCCTGCTATCCTGATCTGATGGCGCAATATGAAAACCCGATGGAGCATCCGTGTGACATGACACTTGGGCAAGTGTTTGTGGCGGACGGGTGGACCCGACCGGAGGGGCTTTGCCTGAGCGCATGGGAGAGCATGTCACCGTTTGTGCTGGCATTGGCCAGCGGCGGGGAAAATCTTTATGACGGATGGATGAAAAATCCGCGCTCTGCCATGATCTCCTGCAACGACGGCTTCCGGCCCGTGAGTTTTTTATTGGAAACGCTCGACGCTTGACAGCTTTGCTATACTGAAAACAGAATATGAAACAGAAGGTTTTTCTCATGGGTAAAACACTTGTCGCTTATTTTTCCGCGTCCGGCGTGACAAAAAAGCTGGCGCAGACGCTGGCGGACGCTATCGGTGCCGATCTGTTTGCGATTGAACCGAAGGTTCCCTACACAAAGGCCGATCTCAACTGGATGGACAAGCAGTCCCGCAGCACGATCGAGATGCAGAATCCCGCATCCCGCCCCAAAATCGCAGGCGTCTGCAAAAACATTGCAGACTATGACACCGTCTTCGTCGGCTTCCCCATCTGGTGGTATGTTGCGCCGACCATCGTCAATACGTTTTTGGAAAGCTGTGATCTGACCGGCAAGACCGTTGTTCCGTTCGCCACCTCCGGCGGCAGCGGCATGGGCGGCACAAACAAGGCCCTCGCGCCCAGCTGCAAGGGCGCGCGTCTGGTCGAAGGCAAGGTCTTCCGAAGCAGCACGAGCACGGATACCCTGCGCGAATGGGTCAAGACACTGAAATAAGCCGCATATATAAAACCAGCCCCCGCTGCGGCGGAGGCTGGTTTTGCGTATGCTGCAATTTCTCTGGTTTGGTTGTAGGGGCAGTACGTTTTTGTATCGTTTCATAAAAAATAGGCTTCTGGATTATCAGGTGTTGCGGAATCGTGCCAAGAAATCCTTTGTCTGCTGGCACTGCGGGTCGCCGAAGAGGGCCTCGGGAGCGCCCTGTTCCAGGATTACGCCCTCGTGCATGAACACGACGCGCTGGCTCACATCGCGGGCAAACGCCATCTCGTGCGTCACGACAAGCATCGTCATGCCCTCGTGCGCAAGATCCTGCATGACAGAGAGCACCTCGCCGACCATTTCCGGGTCAAGCGCGCTTGTCGGCTCGTCGAACAGGAGCACCTCGGGGTCCATCGCAAGTGCGCGCGCAATGGCGACACGCTGCTTCTGACCGCCGGAAAGCTGGCGCGGCTTGGCGTTGACATAGGGCGCCATGCCGACCTTTTCCAGATACCGCATGGCCTGCTCCTGCGCTTCCGCCTTGCTCCGGCCGAGCACCTTCATCTGGCCGACCATGCAGTTTTTCAGAACCGTCATATTATTGAACAGGTTGAACGACTGGAAGACCATGCCGACATGAGAGCGATATTTCGCGGCGTTGACGCTTTTTCCGGTGACATTTTTACCGTGGTAGAGGATCTCACCGCTCGTCGGCGTTTCCAGCAGATTGATGCAGCGCAGCAGCGTCGATTTGCCGGAGCCGGACGCGCCGATAATGGAGATCACGTCGCCTTTTTTGACGTCGAAGTCAATGTCGCGCAGGACCTCGTGCGTACCGAAGGACTTGCTTAAATGCCGGATTGCAAGAATGTTGTCTGCCATATCAGCGCTCCCCCCTGCTGCGTCCGAATTTAAGTTCCTGCTCCGTGCGCTCGCGGAACTCCTTGCTCTGCTCGTCATAGTTGCTGCCGCGCTTCGGGTGCGAATACGTCCCGGCTGTCATGGTCAGCGGATCCTCCTGCACGAGCTCGTAGCTGTCGGAGCCGTCCATCAGTTTTTCGACCAGGCGCAGAATGCCGGACGCGATCAGCGTCATAGCCAGATACCCCGCCATTTCAATGACGGCGGACGGGAAATATTTATTGTTGATGCCGACGATATAGCGGTGCGAGGCAAAGAACTCCGTAAAGCCGATGATGAACATAACGGAGGTGTCCTTCACGTTGATGATATAGTTATTGCCGATCTGGGGCAGGATATTGCGGATGGCCTGCGGCAGAATGACGCTCGTCATGGTCTGGAAATGCGTCATGCCGATGGCCTTCGCGCCCTCAGTCTGGCCGGGGTCGATGGAAATGATACCGCCGCGGACGGACTCGGCCATATACGCGCCGGTGTTGATCGAGACGATCAGGATGGACGCGGCCCAGATATTATCGAAACGCAGCGCGTTGTCGGTGAAATACGGCAGCGCGTAGAAAATGAACACGGCCTGCAGCATCATCGGCGTACCGCGGAAAACCTCGACGTAGATGCGGATGATGACGCGGAGAAGTTTCAGTAGGATACGCTTGGGCAGCGGATCATTTTTGGCGCACGGGATGGTATTGAGAATGCCGCAGAGCAGGCCGATGACACAGCCGATCGCGGTCGCAGCCAGCGCAAGGCCGAGCGTATTGAGCATACCGTTCAGGTACATCATGCGGTATTTTTCCCACAAGATCCCGATATCCTGCATGAGTTTGGCGAACTTATCCACGGGGTAGTCTCCTTTCACTTTTGATTTGCCCGCGCCGGAGGCGCGGGCAAACAGTTAAACCTCCGGCTGGATGCGGATGGCTTCGTCCATGAGCTGGTTGAAGTCGTCCTCCGTCATCTGAGAAAGAACCTTGTCGATTGCATCCTTCAGAACCGTGTTGCCCTTGCGGACAGAGATGCCGATGTTGACGTTTTCGGCGCGCTCGGCCTCGGAAGCGAACTGGAAATCGCCGTCAGTACCGGAGAAATTCAGAATGACGAGATTGTCGTCCTGTGCGGCAGCGCCCATGGCGGTGGGCATGTCGGTGCAGATGAAGTCAACCGCACCGGTCTGCAGCTGCATGATCATGGCCGGAGCCGTCTCAGCGGGAGCCAGAAGTTCGGCGCTTTCAATCTGCGGCAGGCAGGAGTCATACCAGATCGTGCCGGACTGTGCGGTGCACTTGCCGCCGGCCAGATCGGCAATGGACGCTGCGGAAGCATAGGGGCTGTCCTTCGTGGTAACGCAGACGATGGTGGCATAGTAGTACGGACCGGCCATATCGACCTCCTGCATGCGGTCGGCAGTCATGGACTGACCGGCGATATTGGCGTCCATCGTACCGGACTGCACAGCCGGGCAGAGGGAATCCCACGCAGAGGAGACAATTTCCAGCTGCCAGCCGTTGGCCTCGCAGATCTTCTGGGCAATCATAACGTCATAGCCGTTGGCATATGCGCCGGGAACATTGGAAATAGGGACAGCACCGTTGGAATCGTCCATCTGCGTCCAGTTATAGGGCGCATAGGCGCATTCCATGCCGACAGTCAACACGCCGTCTTCGACGCCGGTCGCGGCCTGCGTTGTTTCGGTAGTCTCAGATGCGGTAGTGTCGGCCGCTGCGGGAGTAGAGGCGGCGCAGGCCGCCATGCTCAGCAGCATCATAGCTGCCAGGACGAGAGCAAGGATTCTTTTCATTGTTTTCATTCACCTTTCGTTTGAAATTTCTTTCCCAGACAGGCCTTGCAGAAGCAACAAAAAAGTGGGTCGCTTCTGTAAAGCGATCCACGGAATGAACAGAAAACGGAACCCCGCCCCTGCCGCATCCATCGATAGCGCTTCACAAAGTTTTTCTTTGTGACAGTCCGGCAGATCTTATCTGCCGAGCCAACACCGCATTTGCAGGCAGCGCCTGCGGCATTTCGGCGGTCTCCCCTTTTCCGAACGGCCACTGCCTGTGTTTGCCGCCCGGTACTCTTGAAGCCCGCGCCTCTATCTGGAATGATTGTCTGGATTATAGCGTATCCGTCCGTATTTGTAAAGTTATTTTTTCGTTAGAAAGCAGAAAATATTTTCCTGTTTTTTGTGTATTCTGCACGATACGACACTCCGGCCTGCAAAAAATCAAATTTGTGAAATTGATTTGCTTTTACAGGGATTCTTTGCTATACTATAAAAAACAGATCATCAGGAGGTTTGAAGATTCATTATGGCTGACGAAAAAACGATCCTGAGTTATAAGGGCCGTCCCCTTATGCGCAAGGACAACCTTGTTTACTACGGCTCGATGGCCGATTCTCACATTGTCATGCTCCAGATCCTCGAGACGAAAAAGGTCGGCGACGCCGACGTGGCCAGCAAAGTCTCCGTTGAACTCCAGCTGACCGACCCAAACGTCCGCGCCCGTGACCGGATCGTCAAGAAAAGCGAGAAAGACGGATTCTTTACTGCGCTTGACCTCGGCTCCGTGTGGCTGGCTCGTGCGCTGAAGGACACGAAAAAATAATTCAATATCCGGGTTTAAACGAAAGGAAGCCGTGCATACTATCTGTGCGACTTCTTTTTCATTTTTCCATTCCTCATTGACCTGCTTTCATACAGGTCAGCCGTCGGAGTTTTACCCCGGCGGTTATTTTTTACGCTTTGCGCACATACTACCGGAAAAGTAACCGATGATTCAATCGGCGGTTACAAAAGCTGAAGGGAGCTGATCGTGATGCGCAAGGGTGCGCAGACGCTCGTGTTTGAATCGAAGCCGGTTATTTTGTCCCGCGCGGCCATTGGCGGCAAAAAAGAGGGCGAGGGGCCGCTGGCGGCGCACTTTGATTTTCTCGGAAAGGACGCAAAGCTGGGACAGAAGACGTTTGAAAAGGCCGAGAGTAAATTGCAGGAACTTGCGCTGGACACGGCCAAGCGGAAACTTGGCATCAGCTATGAGGACATTGACGTTCTGTTTGCAGGGGACCTCCTGAACCAGTGCATTTCCTCGTCGTTCGCAGCACGCGGCACGTCGATTCCGTTTCTGGGACTCTACGGTGCGTGCTCAACCATGGCGGAGTCACTTCTTCTGGCAGCTGCGTTTGTAGACGCGGGCTTTGCGGATACGGCGGCGGCACTCACCTCGTCACACTTCGCCTCGGCAGAGCGGCAGTACCGCTTCCCGCTCGGTTACGGCGGACAGCGTACGCCGACTTCCCAATGGACCGTCACCGGCTCTGGCTGCTGCATTGTGGGAAAAAGCGGGCACGGGCCGCGCATTGAGGCCGCGACCATCGGAAAAATTCAGGATTACGGCATCAAGGACGCCAACAACATGGGCGCGGCCATGGCACCCGCAGCCATCGACACAATGCAGGCACATTTCCGCGACCTGCGGCGGGTACCGTCGGACTACGATCTGATTGTGACGGGCGACCTCGGCATGCTCGGCAAGACGATCGTACTTGACCAGTTCCGGCGCATCGGCGTAGACCTCTCCTCGGTCTACAACGACTGCGGACTTCTCATCTTCGACACGAAAAAGCAGGACGTGCATGCAGGCGGCTCCGGCTGCGGGTGTGGGGCAAGCGTTTTGTGCGGGTATCTGCTGGACAAGCTTGAAAAACGGGAACTGCGGCGGCTTTTGTTCTGCGCAACGGGCGCGCTGCTCTCCCCCACGTCCAGCTGGCAGGGCGAATCGATTCCCGGCGTGTGTCACGCGGTCGCCATCACGGCGGAAGGAGTGTAACGATGGACTATCTGAAAGCATTTCTCGTCGGCGGAGCAATCTGCATGCTCGGGCAGATCCTGATCGACAAAACAAGGCTTACGCCTGCGCGGATTCTGGTGTGCTATGTGGTACTGGGCGTCATCTTAGGCGGCGCAGGCGTCTATGACAAGTTGGTAGACTTTGCGGGCGCAGGCGCGACCGTCCCGCTGACAGGCTTCGGCAATACGCTTGCAAAGGGCGTGCGCGAGGCCGTCAAGGAGCAGGGCATTCTCGGCGCGCTGACAGGCGGACTCAAGGCCTCGGCAGCCGGGATCGAAGCGGCGGTCTTTTTCGGGTTTCTTGCCGCGCTGCTCTGCAATCCGAAGGATAAATCCTGAAAAAGCGGGCAAGCTATCCCTGCGGCTGCGCCGCAATCCACGTTTTTTAGGAGGCTCATCATGGGCAAGCAGAACAAAACAAACAAAACCGAATCGCAGAACACCTCGAACCAGACGCAGAATCAGGATTCAAAGAACTGCAAGTGACCAGAATGGGAGGACGCCGGTTTGCGGCGCCCTCCCATTCGCATACTTTGGAAGCACAACAGATTTTTGATGATTCAAAGCCCTTCCGCAAGCTGCACGCGGCTTGCGGAGGGGCTTTCTGATGCTGCTGTCATTTTATTTTCTCGATTTTCGATTTTTTGTTCGCAAATTCCGCTCAAATATGCTATACTGGATGCGGAAGGAGGCGAGCGGATGGAGCGGCTGATTTTTCATGTGGATGTTAACAGTGCGTTTTTGTCGTGGGAGGCAGCGCGCCGTGTTGCAGCGGGCGAGGCCGACCTGCGGCTCATCCCATCCGCCATCGGCGGTGACCGGGACAAGCGCACCGGCATCATCCTGGCAAAATCCATTCCCGCAAAGAAATTCGGCGTCACGACCGGCGAACCCGTCGGCATGGCGCTGCGCAAATGCCCGCAGCTTGTGCTGGCTCCGCCGGATTTCCGGCTGTACTCGAAAAACTCCAAAGCATTCATCGCCATCTGCCGCCGCTATGCGCCCGTCGTGGAGCAGGTGTCGATTGACGAATGCTTTTTGGACATGACCGGAACCAGTCTTCTCTATCCCGACCCGGCTGCCATCGCGCATATCATCAAGGATACGATCTTTTCTGAACTGGGCTTTACTGTCAATGTCGGTATTGCGCCAAACAAGCTGTTGGCGAAGATGGCCAGCGACTTTGAAAAGCCGGATAAGGTGCACACGCTTTTTGCACACGAAATCCCGCAAAAACTCTGGCCGCTGCCAGTCGGTTCGCTGTTTTCCGTCGGACGTTCCACGGCGGAAAAGCTGACCGCCGCGCGCATCCGCACGATTGGAGATCTGGCACAGGCGGATCTGGCCTATATTCAGAGGCTTACCGGCGTTAAGCTGGGGAAACTCATTCATGACTACGCCAACGGCATCGACGACGCGCCTGTTCTGGCTGAGCCGGAAGCCGTCAAGGGCTATGGCAACTCTGTCACACTTGAACAGGATGTGACAACACCGGCGCAGGCCAATCAGATTCTGCTTGCCCTGTGCGACAGCGTCGCGTCCCGCATGCGCGCAGACTCCAGGCGCTGCACCTGTGTGACCGTGACGATCCGGGGCAATGATTTCCGGAACCGGTCGCACCAGCGCCGCCTGCCGGAACCGACAGATGTAACGGCAGAACTATATGCACTGTCGCGGGTGCTGTTCTCCGAACTCTGGGACGGCGTAACCCCGCTGCGCCTGCTCGGCGTGACGCTGAACGATCTGTGCGGAGACGACGCCGTGCAGCTTTCTCTGTTTCATGACGAAAAAAAGGAACGCGCCCGCAAGCTTGACCATGCCATTGACCAACTGCGCGGAAAATTCGGCATCACAGCCATCTCACGCGGCAGCGTCACAGACGCGTCCCGGCGCGTGGGCCGAAAATACAAAGCCGAATCGGATCCGAAGCAAAAATAAATTACGCAGACATACAGATACGTCTTAAAAACTCTGCCCAGAGTTCCGGGAATGTGAGGGCAGCGACATCCTCCGGCGCAACAAGCGGGATTTCTGCAATCAGCTGCTCCCCCGCCGTGACAGTCATCGTGCCGATCCGCTGTCCGGCAGCCACAGGCGCCTGTACCGTCTCGTCAACCGCAATGGCAGTCTGTACCTGCGCGGCAAGCGCCTTTTCCAGCAGAACCGGCGTGCTGTGTTCTGGAACAGGCGTGACAGACTCCTGCCGCCCCAGTACGACCGGAACAGGCGGAATTCCGCTCTCCGGCTGCGGCGTAACAAGGGCATAGTTGGAAAAACCGTAGTTGAGCAGCGCCTTGGCCGATTCAAACCGGTCAACTGAGGTTTTGCAGTGCAGCACGACTGCGACCAGTTCCATTCCCCCACGCTCAGCAGAGGCCGACAGACAATACCCGGCGGCAGAGGTATAGCCGGTCTTGAGGCCGGTCGTGCCGTCGTAGAAGCGGACAAGCTTGTTGGTATTGGACAGGCCAAACTGGCCGTTTCGCACGGTGTCCATCCAGATGGTCGTATACTCCTTGATCTCGTCATGCTTCAGCAGTTCGCAGGACATGAGCGCAATGTCATAGGCCGTTGTCAGATGCGTGTCCGCGTCCGGCCCGTCGTCCAGTCCGGTGCAGTTGACAAAATGCGTATCCGTCATGCCGAGTTCTGCTGCACGGTCGTTCATGCGGGAAACGAAAGCTGCCTCGCTCCCTGCCACATGCTCGGCCAGCGCGCAAGCGCAGTCGTTTGCCGACGAGACAACGACAGATTTAAGCATCTCCCGAAGCGGCAGCTGCTCGTTCTCCTCGAGATAGATCTGGCTGCCGCCCTTTGCGGCAGCTGCGGCAGAGGTCGTAACCGTATCGTCCCAACCGATGGAGCCGTTGTCCAGCGCTTCCATCACCAGCAGCAGCGTCATAATCTTTGTGACGCTGGCCGGGCGGAGTTTTTCATGTGCGTTGGATTCATAGAGGATCTGCCCCGTGTCCTTTTCCATCAGAATACACGACGGCGCAGGCAGCGCCAGATCCTCTGCCCGGGCCGTCAGGCCGAGTCCCACCGCGAAAACGAACGCAAGCACAAGGCAAAGCAGCTTCTTTTCCATAGAAAAACACCCTTCCGTTTCATTTGTACAAGCATATGAAACGAAAGGGTGCGATATCACTTTGTTTATGCGTCCGGGTCACAGAGGAACTGCGCAATGTCCGAAAGGAAGGAGCCGTCCGCCGCGCGATCCGGCAGTTCGACGGAAACGGGTGTCTGCAGCGGGAGCGCACAGAGACTCAGAATCGATTTTGCGTCGAGCCGGGAATCCTTGTAATTGAAATGAACCGGGAAAGGCTGGCGGTTCGCAATCGTGGCAAACTGCGCGATCTCATTCACGGAATGGAACATGACGGTAAATTCTCTCACGGAAAATCCTCCTGCAATGGACTGTACAATCGGAACAGCATCCGGTATAATAACGCTGGGCTCAGTACGCATCTGCTGGGAAAACAAGAGAAGTGCTGCTATCAAATTTGCTACTATCCAGTATAAACGAAAACGGTATTTTATACTATCCACAAAAAATACAAACCTTTTTTGTGCATAATCTCTGATTTTGGTGGTTTTATGAAATTTGCATGCTATACGCTCGGCTGTAAGGTCAATCAATACGAAACGCAGGCCATGGAGCAGCTGCTCGTGCAGAGCGGCCATACGCTCGGCAGCTTTGACGAGATCTGCGACGGCTACATCATCAACACCTGCACCGTCACGGCCGTGTCCGATAAAAAATCCCGCAACGCCATCCGGCGCGTGCGCAAGCTGAACCCGCAGGCCGTGGTCGGTGTGTGCGGCTGCTATGCGCAGAGCAGCCCGGACGAGATCCGAAAGCTTGACGTGGATGTGTTGATCGGCACAGATGGACGGGAGGCTTTCGTCCGGCATATGATCGATGCCGCGCAGACGCGGCAGAAATGGGACTGCGTGGACGACGCAGGCGGCCCCCGCGCGTTTGAAATTCTGCCCGCGGGCGGACTTGCCGCGCGGACAAGAGCGCTTCTGAAAGTCGAAGACGGCTGCAACAATTTCTGTACCTACTGCATCATTCCCTATGCACGCGGCCGGGTGCGTTCCATGCCGCTGGAGGCGGCTGTGGCGCAGGCAACGGGCCTTGCCGCTGAGGGCTACCGGGAGATCGTCATCAACGGCATTGAGATCTCGTCCTGGGGCTGGGAATGGAAGGACGGAAGCTGCCTGCGGCAGCTGCTGGCAGCGCTGTGCGAGGCTGTGCCGGGCGTACGCATCCGTCTCGGCTCTCTGGAGCCGCGCACGATTGACGAGGCATTCTGTAAGGCGCTTTCCGGGTATCCAAATCTCTGCCCGCAGTTCCACCTGAGTCTGCAATCAGGCTCGGATACTGTTCTAAAGCGTATGCACCGCAAATACGACACAGCCCGGTATCTCGAAAGTGTCCGTCTGCTGCGGCAGTATTTCCCCGGCTGTGCCGTCACGACCGACCTGATCGTCGGCTTCCCCGGCGAGACAGAAGAGGAATTCTCCGAGTCTCTGGCGTTTTTGAAGACCTGCGGGCTTTCCATGTTCCACATCTTCCCCTACTCCCGCCGCAAGGGTACGCCTGCGGCGGACATGCCCGGCCAGATCCCGAACGCCGTCAAAGAGCGCCGCGCAGCAGAGGCAGCGTCTGCCGCAGCAGAACTGGAAGCACAGTATCATACCTCCATGCTCGGCACGACGCAGCAGGTTCTGTTTGAGCAGGAAGAAAACGGCCTGTACGCCGGTCACGCCATGAATTACGTCAAGGTCTATGTACAGGCGGCGGATCTGCACAATGAGATCCGCGCCGTGCGTGTGACGGAACTCTACCGGGACGGCGTGTTGGGCGAATTAGAATAAGCTGTAATGCGGCAGCGATTCGCCGAGAGCCAGAACCCGAAGCCCATCGTCCAGAAATGCCGCCAGCAGCGCAATGAACAGCCACGCGCAGAAATACTGCGGACAAATCTGCCCGCAAAAGCTGTGCGGCAGGCCACGATAGTCCCAGACGGTATAGGCACGGTTGAACAGGAAGCCGAACACAAGTTCTGAGCCCGATATGACACAGGCACCCAGAAGCGCCTGCGCGCTCAGCGGCAGCCCCGGCGCCCACTCGTTGAGCATGCCGATGAGCGCTGCGCAGAGTCCGCTGTCCAGAAACATGCTCCAATGTGAACGTCCGCGCCATAGAAATTCAATACAGACATAGACTGTCCCGCCCGCAAGCACAATCAGACAAAAATACAGAAGTGTCATTTTTCTTATCACCCGCTGCTAGTATGCACCGGTGAGCGAAAAAACATAGAGAAATTTCTAAAAAAGTGAAAGTTTCCGGTTGACAAATCGCTCGACATCCTTTATAATACATCTGTCTCTT
>ERZ1026933.428-NODE-428-length-14275-cov-4.440155_pt1 | contig 14275 bp, 9 predicted proteins | sample MGYA00519252_ERZ1026933 | MGnify/ENA primary metagenome ERZ1026933 (study PRJEB26926, sample SAMN06164828) | human gut metagenome | biome: ENVO:00009003; feature: ENVO:2100002; material: ENVO:00002003 | host: Homo sapiens | place: USA | collected 2012 ... | reverse complement strand
TATAAGAGACAGGGGAAACGGTATTCCATACGATAATGAATTTTATATCATCCCGGATTTCAATACGGAAACTTCAACTGGAACGTTGGAAGATTCCATCTTGTTTGTGGAAGACTGTATCGTGGATGAAATGGCGGCGGAGACATGTTTTGAAGGCAACAGGTTCTTTGATTTGCTGAGGGTGGCTCGTCATCGTAACCAATATCCGGCTTATATGGCTAAAAAGGTTTCCAAACGTTTCGGAGAAAATGCGGAAAGAATGGAGCAGGCCTTGATGGAAGAAGAGCGTTGGTACATGAAATAGTGTATGTAAGAATAATCAGTGTTTAATTAAAAAATGTAATTATGAAAAAGGAGACTTTTAAACAAGTGTTGTTCAGTGCGGCTTTGTTGGCTTCAGTCTTTGAAGTGCAGGCCCAAGACAACCCGATCACATTTACACGTGATATGACGTTTAGGGAAAACTATGGTTGGGCGAATAGTATGTGTACTCCCAAAATCGGCGATTTCGATAATGACGGAGTCAATGATTTATGGTTGGACGGCCAGCGTCAATCGTATAGTTGGCAAACCCGTACTGTGTTTGCCAAAGGATTGGGAGAAAGGACGTTCCAGGCCGACTTTGAACCTATAATGGAAACCGAGTTGGATTCTACTATTGTACAGAAGACCGATACGATATGGAAAACGGATGAAAGTGGTGATTTCGTATTGGACGGCGAAGGCAATAAGATTGTAGAAGAAATCATACCGGTGGTAGATGATGAAGGGAAGCCGGTGAATGATACGATTGTGACGAAAAATGAGGTCTATGTCGGCACACAGAACGGTCTGCCGCAGACGGCTTGGAGCGTCGGGTCGCAACCCATTGATTTCAATGCCGACGGTTTAGTGGACTACCTGATTCTCCATCCTGGAAAAGTAGGTGACCTTCAGGGGTATATATTGGTGAAGAATTTAGGGAACGGTAAATTTGAAGCGGTGGAAGACGAAGTGCTTAGTTCCATTAAATTTTCCGAGAACCCGAAAAAAGGTGATTACAACCGGTTTAATGAAGACAACGCTTATACTTCGGTCGTAACGGGTGATTATGACAAAGACGGATATGTTGACCTTTTGATAACCGGCAATGCATACGACGGACGTTTTGTGAAGTTGCTTCGTAACGTAAACGGCGAACGTTTTGAAGAAATGAACGTGTTCGAACCATTGCCTTTTGATGTAGAAGTGAACCGTCACGGGCTGTGGGAAGAAAGCGGTGCCGGCGAAGATCCGGAAACAGGCGATCCTATCGAGAGCGTGTATTTCCAGGATCAGCCTACCATGAAAGCCAAACCTTTGAGTCATGGTTCCGTGGTCTTTTTCGATATGGACAATGACGGTTGGTTGGACATCGTGGTTTCCGGATATGCGGATGGCACAGCCATGGGGGATGTCGGGGTAGAACCAGATGGAGATGAAATCCGTTTCTATCGCAACCAGAAAGACGGTACGTTTAAGGATGTGACGGATCAGTTGATTCCGGTTGCCCAGGACGTTTTGACCAATTTGGGTCTCGATACTACGGGGACATTGGCAGATGTATTTACGGCTTGGGGGTCGAACAATACGGTGATGATGGCTACGGACTACAATCAGGACGGTTTGTTGGACCTTTGGATCAGTGGGAAGAAAAGAGGCGACATTCATGAGACTTTCTGCCTTATCAATACTCCGACTGAGGGCAGTGTGTTCAGTTTCGTTGAAGAGACAGTGCCTATGGTGGGCATGACGGATGCCGGAAACCGGGGATTCTTCTATGCGGATTTCAATGGTGATGATGTGCCGGACTTATATCACCGCGGACATTCCGACGCATTAAAACCCGATGGCAACAAATGGGATTGGTGTCGAGTCTTTGAAGTGAGTGAAGGTGGAAGCGTAGGTCTTTATACATCGTATGATTTAGGTTATTGGAGTAACGACATTTTCGGAGGCTTCACATGGATTTGGGATGATTCGGATCCTGTTCCGGGTAACTTCGGCGATGTGGACAATGATGGCAAGCTAGATATCATGGCCGGAGGTTATGAAGGCGGAACGGATAACTTTATCATCAGTTACAATGAGACTGATTATGAACCGGTTTATCCGGATGCGCCTGCTGAAGTGACGGCTGAGGCTGCAGAAAACGGCCAAGTGACGGTAAAATGGCCTGCTTCTTATTTGAGCAATGGCAATGTGGCAGTCCACAATGTGTATATCCGCAACAACGAGACGGGTGCCGTCCGGATGCTGGTTCCGGCCAATACGGAAACCGGCAAACAGTTGGCTTATAGCATGTTCGGCGCGTATGCCGTAAACTATTCCATGGATGAAGGTTTATGCTTCTATGTATTCGAGAAACTGCCGGCCGGTAGCTATACCGTGGGGGTTCAAGCCGTGAACTATGCTTATTTGGCCAGTGGTTTCACGACGACGGAAGTGACCGTGACAGACGGGTATGAGACCAGTATCCAAGCTCTGGAGAAGCAGACAGATGTGAAGGTTGCCATCGAAGGCAATGTAATCACGGTGAATAGTTCAGCGTCTGCTGCGGTAGCCATCTACAATATGCAAGGTGCCGAGGTGGCTACGGGAATGACGAATACTCCTATTATATTAAATGGCAGAGGGGTGTTTGTTGTAAAGACAAACCATAAAGCGGTTAAGATCGTGAAGTAATAAAAATAGTTTCTTTTGATTAACATTAGATTAGTTTAGATTGTGCGTTCCGGTCGTTTGTGAAAATAGCCGGGACGTTTTTTCTCTCTATTCCGATTTAAATAGAAGAGACCGGTTGAATGTAATTATTAAACTTTGTAGATATGAGAAATACTTTGTTAAAGCCGATTCTTAGCTTATCGGTATTGATGGGAGCTAGTGGATGCTTCACGCAAGGATATGCGGAGGATATTGTGATTGTGGACGGTTTGTGGAAAATTTCATATATCGAAAACGACCACGCTTTTCGGGTGAATGTTTTAAACGAGGACGGCTCGGCCCGAAAATGTCTTTTCACACGTTCCGCTTCAGAGGTGGCCTACGACAATCTGGCGGGAGAGTCGCGTACTGTGACGCCTGCATCTTTTGCCGACATAAAACAGACCGAGGAACAGGTAAGTGACGAGTTCGGGGCAGGGACCAGTTATACGTTTACCTTTACCCGTCCGGACAATGGGGACGACGTGCAGATGGTGCAGCGGTTTTGTGTATATGAAGAAAACGACTTTTTAATTACAGACTTGTCCATAGAGGGGGACGAGGCTATACGTTCCAATTATCTGGCTCCGGTATCGGTCAGTCAGATGTATGTTCTCTTCTCCGAAAGTGAAGACAACCGTATGCTTAAAGTGCCTTTCGACAATGACGGCTGGACACGTTATAATAAGTATAAGATGAACACTTCGATGACTTCCTACGAAGTGGCGGCCTGGTTCAATGGAGAAACCAAGGAGGGGATAGTAATCGGTGCGGTAGACCATGACCATTGGAAGAACGCCATATCGGTAGAAGCTTCGGACAATGGGCGGGTCAATGTCTTGAAAGTCTATTCCGGTGCTTCTACGTCGGAGACGCGGGACGTCTTGCCTCACGGTAAGCTGAAAGGGCCTAAAATATCATCAGCCCGTATGTTTGTCGGTTTTGCAGACGACTGGCGTACGGGCATGGAGACTTTTGCCCGTGCCAATACGATGGTCCAGCCGATGCGTGATACGTGGGATAAGGGAACGCCTTTCGGTTGGCAAAGTTGGGGCGTACTGGAAAAAAAGAATTCTTTCGACGCGGATGTGGAAATAGCGGATTATTATCATGAGGTCTTGAAACCTAATGGTTTCGTGAACAGTCAAGGCATGCAAATAATCGGTATAGACTCTTGGGACAATCTGTCAACCGATGAGAGGATAAAGTTGTGCAAGGAAGGCGGAGAAAACGGTCAGACGGTGGGATTGTATTTCACTCCGTTCTCCTGGTGGTGGGGATGGAGCGACAAAATGGGAAGCACCCAGTACACGGCAGAAGACTGTTTCCTGAAAGTGAACGGTGAACCTTATAGTCTGGGAGGAGCCATGTGTCTGGACCCGACCCATCCGGGCACGAAAGCATGGATTTCTACCCGTATTCAGGAAATGAAGAAGCAAGGATTCCGGTTCCTGAAACTGGATTTTACCAGTCACGGTATGGTGCAGGCTGATTCTTATTATGCAAAAGGCGTGACGACGGCCATGGAAGCCTATAATAATGGGTTGAGCTATCTGACGAAGGTGGTCGATGAGGGAGACGAGCCGATGTTCCTTTCTTTCTCCATTTCGCCTCTTTTTCCTTATCATTACGGGAATTCCCGCCGTGTAGGGTGTGACACATGGGCTGATATCGGTCAGACGGAGTACTGTATGAATGCCATTTCTGGCGGTTGGTGGACCGACTTGCTTTATCAGTATAATGACCCGGATCACTTGGTCATGGTCGGTAGCGGGGGCTGGGGAAGTCCTAAAAACTGTACGTTGGGAGAGAACCGTGCCCGTTTCACGAGCGGGGCAGTAACCGGAATGATGATGGTGGCGGACAATTTCGCCTTGAATGATGATTCGGGAAATGGAGATGCAGCCTTGTCGCGTGCCCGTGCGCAAGAAATCATGATGAATAAGGATATCAATGAGATGGCCGATTTAGGACGCTCGTTCATGCCTGTGTATGGACATAAGGAGCATAACGGGAATGCGGATGCGGCGGAAACCTGCTTTATGCATCATACGGAGGAATACCTGTATGTGGCCGTATTTAATTATACCGACGGGGAGTCGTCCGGAAGTATTCCTTTGTCCGACCTCGATATCGCTCTTGGAGACTTCGATACGGTGAAGGAACTGTGGAGCGGTGAAACTGTGGTTGTGGACGGTGAGGAACTTTCTTACAAGGTGCCGGCAAAAGATGTGAAAGTGTTCCGTTTTCATAAGAAACCCGGATCCGGGATTGCGGATGCCATGTCGGAGGGAGGTAAGGATGCCCGGTTGGACGTGCATATTCTGCCTGGAAGTAACGGTGGATTGGAAATGAATATAGATTCTTCGGCTCCATTGAGAAAAATAGAAGTTTTCGATCTTCAGGGACGGTTGCTGAAGTCTCAGAATGTACGGGGATTATATAATGCTTGCGTGGCATTATCTCCGGTGAAAGGGCTGCTGTTGTTGCGTGCCTGTCTGCAAGAAGGGCAGGTGCTGTTGGCCAAAGCTATGGTTCATTGAGGGAAGAGAGGCGTATAAATGTTTAATATGCATCACCTTATGCTAAAATACGTGTTTTTGCTATTTTTTGCGCCATTTTTTCTATGTAATCTCCTAAATCTTTCCTTTCTTTGCATTGCAGTTAGTTAATATTGAGATTAGGTTAATGATTGGTTTAATAGGTATTTGATTTAAGGGGAAGATTGTTTTCAGGATTTTATAAACAATATTTTCGTAAGACCCTATTGAATGGCATTAAAAGAATTAAAAAAGGAGATGCGGCATTGCGCCGTATCTCCTTTGATTTTCTTATGGAGAGAATATTTATCCTACAAGGTATTTCCCGAAAGGAAGCTTGGACAGCAGCCATGTGATGAGGTTGCTCAATGCGAAGGTACAGAGGGTCAGCGTCAGGATGAACCAAGGTGTGCCCAGTTCCATGGCCTTCAGTATGTCGAAAAAGACGGAGTAGAGCACGATGATGTGCAGCAGGTAAACGCCATAACTCAGGCGCGACAACCGGTTGACGAAACCGTAGCACGGGGCTTTCTGCCCGGGGATGGCTTTGCACATCATGAAAACGCCGAAAGTCATCAGTATGACGTTAGGGGAACAGTACAGCCACGTCAGTTCCACTTCCTGCACGAGTTCATGGGAGAACGAGCGGTAGTAGAACGGGATTGCGGTAACAGCGTAACCTGCCAGAAAACAGAGCAGGCCGATGCCGAGGCTTCGCGAGGCATTCCAGTGCAGGTGGTGGCGGATGTAATGCGCCAATACCAGATAGCCGATGAAACCGGAGAAATACCAAAAGCTGTGGAACTCGTTCCAGTAGCATTCGCCGAACATGTCGCCTGCCCCGATTTCTTTTAAATATGCAAGGAAGGACGATACGAACCATACGGCAAGGAAAGCGAGCTCAGCCTTTTTTCCGGTTTGCTTGAGCCAAGGAGACAGGACGGGCATGAACAGATACAGGCCGATGAGCATGTAAATGTACCATAGATGTCCGCTGTCGTCATTAAAGTTCCAGATGGGATGGAGCAGACGCATGGGAAGCTCCGATGCGGGCAGGTCCCCCATCAGGACAGGCCAGAAGGCGTAGATGCACGACCATACGGCAAAGGGACGAGCACACGGATGAAACGCCGTTTGAAGAAAGTGGTGTTGTCATCCTTCAGGGGCAACAGCAAGTAGGAAGAGGTCATTACGAATAATGGCACTGCTGCACGCATGATGCTGTCGATGATACTGATCCACAAACGGTCGCTCTCCGAAGCGCATTGCCATACGCCGCCCGGGCCGATGTAGAAAGAGTCGCAACTGTGCGTGGCAATGACCATCAGACAGGCTAGGACACGCAGATAATCGAGGAAAACGATGCGGGTGGTTCCCGCTGTTGTAGCTTTGTGTTTCATGATTTATGGCTTTTAATGTGACAATGAAGCCCGTACCCGTCCGGAATGAACGGATACGGACCGTGTTCATAATGTTTGTTTCTTAGAATAAGACTTTTTCTTTGTATGTCCCTGCCGAAACCAGGAAAGTGCCGTGTGTCGGAAGCACTATCGTCTCGTTTGTGGTTCCGTGCGCGACGTGGCATCCGTCCGTGCCGTAGACTTTCACTTGTTCGTGTAACGGGCTTTTCACTTCTATATTGTGTCCGTTCTTGATAATTTTAAACTGCTCGGGAAGGGATGCGGATGCTACTCTGGTGTCAACGTCCAAGGTGCATGTCCGGAAAGTGCTTCCGGCATACGACTGGTCCAAGGTTTGTACGCCTACGGTATATTTCCCGTCTCCGAAGGGCTTGATGCGGTAGGTCTTGACCCGGGAGGACAGTGAAGTTTGCAAGTCCGTGCCTACTTTGAGCTTTCCGGTGTTCCGGTTCGCGGGGATGAGGCAGTACGTTTCTCCGGTCGTTTCGTTCCGGACGAACAAGTTATAACGCAAAGCCGAGGTTGGCGATTCGTTGTCCGAACCGTCTCCCCAACGGATGACCAGTTCGTTACCTTGCATTTCTGCCGACACGTCGCCCGGGGCATCCGGGAATGTATTGCCTTTCAACCCGTTCTTTTCCGGTTTGTTCTCGTAGACGCGCAACGGAGAGGAATAACAGGCCGGTGCGTTGGCGTCGCGTGTCCCGATGTAGCCGCCCACGATAATATCCATATTGCCGTCTCCGTCCCAATCCCCCATATTGATGCCGCCGTCTTGGTTCACGGGAACGATGGGGTAGGAGGTGTCCATGGTGAACTTTCCTTCTTCGTTTTGGTAATAAATCCGGTTACGGAATCCGCTGCCGTCGCTCGGTTCACCATTGATAACCATATCCATCCGTCCGTCTGCATTGAAATCCGCCACGAGAGGATTGGCACGGCTTACGCCGAGAATGCCGCTTTCCGTTTCCGGGACGTGGCGGAAAGACAGAGGTCCGGAACCGTCTGTCGTATTATAATAGATGGGAGCCAGACAGGCCCAGTTGTCGCCGTTTCCGGTACTGATGATGTCCAATGTCCCGTCTCCGTTGATGTCTGCCAAGGTGGATTGTCCTTGGAATGCTCCGGTGAGGTTGTCGGGCGTGAGGTCGGCAAAACTTCCGTTTTGTTGGTTGATATAGGTCTTCAAGGCCGTGGAAGTCTTGTCACTGTAGCCGGAGTACTCGATATCCAGCCAACCATCGTTATTCAAATCTCCGAACATGACCGAACCGTTGGTGGCGGCTTCAAAGTCGATTTCCTGACGGATGAAGCGCCCCGTGCCTTTGTCGTTGAGGTACAAATCGATGTGCCGTCCGTTTTGGTTGCTCATGATGAGCACGTCCGTGTAGCCGTCGTGATTGAAATCCCCCGTGGAAATCGGATTGTAGAAACCTTCGTCGCGGCGTTGCAGGAAACCGGCGTCCGGTACGCGTTCAAAACGGAAGTCCTCATCGGGACCCAAGTTGCGGTAGAGCGTGACGAACTTGATGTCTCCGCTGATATTCCAGTCTCCTCCTTGCCCCATAATCAGCAAGTCGAGGTTCTCGTCATTGTCGAAGTCGAAGAACACGGCATTCGTGTAAGTCGTGGGTTGCAGGAAACTATATTTTTCCAACGTGAATGTGCCTTCGTTGTTGGGACGTGCCAGAATGGCCAGTTCATCCCATACGTGGGCTATGGCGGGTAATCCCATTACCCATGCCATCATTCCGATAAACCATTGCTTTTTCATGTCTTTTTATTTTGTCTGGGTGGACGTAAGCCCACCGGGGCCGTCGAACAAATAAGTAAACTCATCGAAATAAGCCGTGCCGGAGGTCTCCTGCGTATTGTAGCTGTACAGGCCGATACGGCTGCCTTTCCAGTCGCCTGAACCGGATTCGAACGTGTCGCCGAACTCAATGAATGTTTCGTTGTTCACGCTGTAATAGAATTTATGTTTGTTGTTCACTGCGTCGATTTCCAGACGGATATAGATGCCCTTGTTCATGACCGAGGATATATTGAAAGAGGTGGTTTTGGCAGTCCCGTCCGTTTCCATGTAAAGCCGGGGAGTAGCCGTTCCGTCCTTGTCTTCCATGATGATACCGCCGCCCACGAATTTGTTGCCGATACATTCTATACCGGCCCGTCCGCCGGGTGTCAGTTGCGCGAAGTCTATTTTTACGGTGACCACGCCTTTGTATCCCATGGTCTTTTGCGTAAACTGGTTGAAGGCCGTGCGCAGCTTCTCTGCCTTTTGCGATTTGATGGCCAGCCAGCCCGGTTTTTCCGTCAGCGACCAGTATTCATCGTGCGGGTTATGGTTGAATTGCCATTGCAATCCCAACTCCTTAGCTTCGAAGTCGTCGCTGGCTTGCGGAGCATAGGCTTTCGTTTCCACACCGGTGGAAGGCTTGCGGCAGACTTTCATGGGCTCGCCGATGCCGTTCTTGTCGTAGTCCGTACCCATTTCAGGGAATCCGTCTTTCCAAGTGACGGGTTGGAGGTGTACTACGCGTCCCTGCGGTTCGGTGGACTGGAAGTGGTAGAACCACCATTCCCCCTCGGGCGTGTCGACCAAGGCACCTTGATGCGGCCCGTTCACTTTGGTAGAGCCCATTTCCAGTACGCGTTTCTGTTCGTAAGGACCGTAGATATTTTTGGAACGCATTACAGTCTGCCATCCCGTACCCACTCCGCCTTCCGGGATGCTGATATAGTAATATCCGTCTTTGAGGAACAGTTTCGTACCTTCGGCTGTCGGGCCTTCGTACACTTTCCGGCCATCGTCGAGCAATGTCTTGCCGTCCGCGCTCATTTTATGGATGATGATGGGGCCTCCGCCCAACTGGCTTCGTCCGATGTAGGCTTGCCCGTCTTCGTCCCATAATGGGCACGGGTCTTCCCAGCCCGATACATTCTTTACTTGGTAGAGCGGACTCCACGGGCCTGCCGGGTCGGTGGCCGTGGACATGAACAGCCCTTCGTTCGGCGTACATACGTACATCCAGAATTTGCCGTCGTGATAACGTAAGGCCGGTGCCCAACTTCCATTGCCGTATTTGTCCATGCCCGAATAGCCGTCCAAATCCATCCGGTCGAAGATACGGCCTATGATTTTCCAGTTCACCATGTCGTCGGATTCCAGGATGTTCATGCCCATGAAGTGGAACTCCGAACATGTCATGTAGTATTTGCGGCCCACGCGGATGACATCAGGGTCTGAATAGTCGCCGTTCAGTATCGGGTTGGCAAACGTCCCGTCTCCCAAGTCGCCCCAGCGTGTGTCTGTGTACCATCCCGAGGAGCCGCCTAAATCCTGTCCTCCCGAGAACAGCCCCATGCGTTCGCTGTCCGTGTAAGCTCCCATGACAGGGCGTGCCCGGTGTTCCCCCGGGAAAAACTCCTGTACGGATTCTTCCCCTTGTCCTACTTTCTCAAACGCTGTCATTTGCTGTGCCGTGAGCGGCATGAAAGCCAAGTTGCAGCACAATAAAGAAAATGCGATTGTATTTTTCATGCGTTGATAATAATTTATGAATGAATGCACAAAAATACAATCAAGAGCCGGGGCGTACTATTACAAATACGTCATAAAATGTAAGGTTGGCATCTATCCTTATCTTTTCAGAGCGGCTCGGATAACGAACCAACCGTGTTGGATGAGGGTAGTCGTCCAACCGAAGTGTGAGGCCATGATGCGGAAACGTTCCCGCAGTGATTCCTGATGGTGCTGTGTGGTCAGTCCTTCACTCAGGTAATCGGTAAGGATAAGCCTTGTGTTATATATCGGTTGTTTGAGACGTTCCGCCCGTTTCAACAAACGTATGCACCAGTCGTAGTCGGCAGAAAAGCGAAAGTTCAGGTCGTAAAGTTCCTGCCGGGCCAAATCCGTTCGTACATAAAACGATTGGTGGCAAACTAACATGCCGTGTCGGAACTTTTTCCAGGTCAGTTGTTTCGGTGCTTGCAGACGGCGGTGGCGGATGAAGCGTCCTTGTCCGTCCACCCAATCCGTTTCGCCGTAGAGGATGGCGGGGAGAGAAGCGTTCATGTCTATATGGCCGAAAACCTGTTGTAAGGTGTCAGGGCTGTGCAACCGGTCGCCGGCATTCAGGAAGACGATATAGTCTCCGGTGGCATGTTCCAGAGCCTTGTTCATCGCGTCGTAAAGTCCTTTGTCCGGTTCGCGGACGACCCGGATGTCATGCGGGCATGTTTTGCCCGTATTGGCATCCACGTACCGATGAATCAATTCCATGGTCTGGTCTTTGGAACATCCGTCGATAATCAGATGTTCGATATGGGGGAAAGTCTGGGATGCCACGCTTTCCAAGGTGCATGGCAGTGTCTTTTCCGCATTGTAGGTGACTGTGGCAATGGTAACGGTAGGGAAAGGAACTTTGTTCATGTCTTTTGTGTGAGCTGGGTTTATCTTTTCTCGGATGCACGTTTGTAAACGGCTATATATTTGGAGGCCACGTTGGTCTCGCCGTAGTTCGCCAAGGCCGAGTGTACGGCGTGGGCGGACAATTCCTCCCGCGAGGCGGTTTCCAGTATGAAACGTATGCCTTCGGCCAGGTCTTCGGCGTTCCGTGCTTCGGCCAGATAACCGTTTTTACGGTGGTCTATCATTTCTGGTATGCCTCCGACGTTGAATCCTACGCAAGGAACCCCGCAGGACAGGGCCTCCACGATGGTATTGGGCAGGTTGTCCTCCAGCGAAGGCGTGACGTATGCGTCCACCGCATTATATAGGCGTGCCATTTGTTTTTCGTCGCTTACGTAGTCGATGGCATAGACTGGGAATGGGAAGAGCGCACGAATTTGGTCGGCACGGTTGCCGACTACCACGATGCCGATGCGTGTGGCCAAATCGGGATGCTTTTCTTTCAATATGCGGCAGGCTTCCATCAGATAATCTATGCCTTTGCGCGGGTCGGTGGCCTTTAGCGAACCGAAAAGCAGCAGCTTCTTGTCGATGGGCAGATTGCATTGTAGGCGCACCTTGACCTGTTCGGCCGGGTGGAAAATGTTAGCGTTGATGGTGTTGGGGATAGAGGTCACCTCCTGTCCGACCAGAAGCGTGCTTTGGCGTGCCAGGCCTTCCAACCATCGGCTGCAAGCCACGAAAATAATATGTGCTCCGCGCAACATTTGCTGTTTTCGCCGGAACACCTTGGCCGACAGGTCATGCGTGCCGCCTCCGTGCAGAAGCAGGGGGCAGTGGTGGCACTCGGTTTGGTATTTCGTGCACTCCCCACTGTAGTGGCAGATGCCGGTAAACGGCCATTGGTCGTGCATCGTCCACACGATCGGTTTGCCGCTGTCTATGATGCGGCGTATGTCTTTCAGGGAAAGGAAGCCTTGGTTTACCCAATGCAGGTGGATGACATCGGCTTCTTTGAATTCCGGTAATGGGGTGATGTCCGTACCGGTGTTGGCCAGGTCCACTTGAAACAGGTTGTGCTTCTTGAACCGGTTGGCTTTCCAGATACAGACGCGTTCCCATACGAATTTGGCTTTCAGCAGGGGAGACTGGGGCAAGCTGGCCACCGTGATTTGGTCCGTCCGTTTGTCACGCACCAACATTTTGGCTTTGACCCCGTTGTTTTTCAGGGCTTCCATGAGACGGTTGGCTGCGATGGCCGCCCCTCCTATGTTTTCGGATGTATTGATAATGAGAACTCTCATACGTTTTTCAATCGTTTCTGCAAATTTAGGGATTATGGCTGATATATGTCATATAAATCCTATGATTCTTTTCGAGGCATGGACTTATGCACCGAAATCTCCCTTTAACGTCCGTTTTATTCGTCTTATGGCTTTGGCCATGAATGAATTGGTCTTGGCATAATAACGTGAGTAGGCTTTCCTTGCCTCGGCGCATTCTTCTATCGGTTCTATTTTTACCACCGGTAATGGCTCCATATAAAGCCCTGACCGGTATAGGTTCCCGCCGCCGCAATTCGTTCCGCTACCGTCGAACCCGATGTTTTGTACAAGTGATTTTCCCACATTGAGCGACAGGATGTCATTGAGAAAAAGAGAGGCATTCCATCTGATGGCCCAAGAATTATTCTTTCCTTCGGTTTGTCGGCGGAGCATGCGTGTATATCCGTATTTTCCGTTAAAGTCGAATGTGTAGGTCAGTTTCTTCCGTTTGAGCTCTTCCAATAAGGCTTTCCCGTCGGGATTAAAGAACTGCCAGGCGCGTTTCCAAGTGGCCCACCCCCAACTTCCGGTCCATTTGATAAGGAACGTGTCAGGCAAACTCGGGTCATTGGTAAAGTCGCAGGCTTGTATGTGTCCTACTTGGGGGACGTCAGCATAAATATCCAGTGCGTCGTTCATGAACCGGAGGAAATGCGGAGCCACGACCAAGTCGTCTTCCAATACGATGACCCGTCCGTACCGGTTTACCATTGTGGTGACACCGTCTATGATGTTCCTTGCCAGTCCCCAATTCTGTTCACGTTCCGTGACGTGTACTTGCCGGAAACCTTTGGCTTCCCTTACGATGTGCCTCACTTCTTCCACGGCTGCGCAGTCGGCTTCCGAACGTGCGGCATCGGAGTAGACGAACACGTCGCTGGCAGCGGCCAACGTGTTGCGCGACAAGGCCTCTAAGGCTTGCCGGGTGTGTGCGGGGCGGTTGTAGACGAATAATAATATCGGTGCTGTGTCCATGACTTAATCCTCCTGTGTTAGTCTGAAAACAAAGATAAGGTTTTATTTTCGATTTCATGCCGTGCGGAGGCCGGATTTTTACCGATCGTGAGCCTTCGTTTTTGTGGTAAAGTGGCGGACTGTCGTTTGCTGTTGCCTACCATGGCAACTTGGGAGGCAGGAAACAAAGGCGGTCGGATAATTTGTGCCACCATGTGTACCGTAGCAGTGTTCCGGTATTCCTTTTCTCTCGAAGGCAGTTTTCTAACGAAAGCAATGGTTTGTCGAAAAACAAGTCTTGCAGTACGGCTTGCTGTTTGGCTTTTAGCTTTTCGTAGAGTTCGGGAGCCTGATTCAAACGGTTGATGAGATTTAACAGACTTTCCATAGTGGTTACGTGGCATTCGTCGATGATAAGTTCCTTGTGTATTACTTCATTCCGGTTCATGATAGCCAATGCGCCGAGGGAGATGGCTTCGGCTACGGAATTACCTCTGATGGATCGTCCTCCCCATTTGATGAAATATTTTGCATCGTAAATGCTTGTCAGATTGTCACCAATCCGTTGTTGGTGAAGGATGATGGGCTCTCCTGTGGTCTCCAAGGGCTTGAAATGGTCGGGTACCCGGGTGACCGGCCTTTCCGTGGTGGAATTGATTTCCATAAAGATACCTCTCCGCAGGGAAGGGCGTTGTAGGTGCCGTTGCATAATGCGTTCCAATGTATGTGCTCCTACGAATGTATAAGGAAAATCCACCTTACCACGCCGTTCGGCCACGATGCCCCGCGCCATTTGGTTGAGTGTCACATCGTAACCGAAATGTACGCTGCCTGTGGCCAAATTGGCTTCTCCGATCATGTAGGCGAATAAAGTCCGGGGATATTGCCGTACAACGTTCG
>ERZ1026933.424-NODE-424-length-14288-cov-14.932200_pt1 | contig 14288 bp, 10 predicted proteins | sample MGYA00519252_ERZ1026933 | MGnify/ENA primary metagenome ERZ1026933 (study PRJEB26926, sample SAMN06164828) | human gut metagenome | biome: ENVO:00009003; feature: ENVO:2100002; material: ENVO:00002003 | host: Homo sapiens | place: USA | collected 2012 ... | reverse complement strand
CGATTTAGGATTCTTCAATAATGCCTTGAACGTACGCCAACCACTCATGTTATAGGATACTATGACCAGTACACCCGCCAGGCAAGCCATTGGGATATACTGTGCCAGCGGCATGAGGAACAGTAGGATAAGCAGCAATACCACTGCATGCACCATGCCTGCTACGGGAGTTTTTCCTCCGTTGTTGATATTTGCCATGGTACGCGCGATGGCTCCGGTGGCAGGGATACCGCCAAACAGCGGGGTAGCCATGTTGGCAACACCTTGTGCTATCAGTTCCGTGTTGGAATCGTGTTTGTCGCCTATCACACCATCGGCCACGGTGGCAGACAGCAAAGATTCGATGGCACCCAGTACAGCGATTGTAATGGCTACGGGGAACAAGTTCTTTATCGCTTCCCAATCCAGGGCAGGCATCACGGCATCCGGCAGTTCGGCACGGATGCTGAAACGGTCGCCGATGGTATCGATACAATCAATGCCTCCATATACTTTCATCAGCCAGACTGCCACTGTCACCACGATGATGGCAATAAGTGACCCCGGAATCTTCTTCGAGAACCGCGGTGTAATGGCAATGATGAAGATGCTGACAATACTTACAATCGTGTTCCACCAGTTTACGGTATCGAAATGTCGGAAATAAATCATCCATTTTCCTACAAAGTCTCCCGGAACTTTCTCTCCTCCGAACGTCAACCCGAAAATATCGGCAATCTGCGTAGTGAAGATGGTGACGGCAATACCGCTTGTAAAACCTACGATGATGGGATAGGGGATAAACTTAATGACAGCTCCCAGCTTGAAAACTCCCAGCAGGATGAGCAGTACGCCTGCCATCAGTGTGGCGACAATAAGCCCCGATTCACCGTATTGCTGGATGATGCCATAGATAATGACGATGAACGCACCGGTCGGTCCTCCAATCTGTACCTTGCTCCCACCCATCAGGGAGATGATGAAACCGGCTATGATAGCCGTAATGATACCTTTCTCCGGTGATACGCCGGAGGCGATACCGAATGCAATGGCAAGCGGGAGGGCAACGATACCTACAATGATACCTGCCATCAGGTCTGCCATGAACAGTTCTTTAGAGTAATTTTTTAAAGCCGTGTATAGCTTTGGTCTGAATCCGAACGCTTTCATTATAATCTACTTTTTTATACGTTTTTTTATACAGAATGTAATGTATATATTGCAAATTGCCTGCAAAAGTAGATAAAATAATGGATATTAGTGAACACAACTGTGATGTATTTTGTTTTCCTTATCAGATATGTGCTATTAATTATGTCTGAAATACCTCTTCGGGTTATCGGTGAAGATAGATTCTTTCTATAAGACGATAAATAAATCCGATGGGGCAGAGGTGTGATTATTCCAAACTAAATTCGTAATTTTGTGTTGTTTATAAACAGTACGAACGACATTTATACGTAATTATATTAACTAATAAAAAAAGAGACTATGGCTAAAAGTGTTAAAGGAACTCAGACTGAGAAGAATCTGCTGACTTCATTCGCTGGTGAATCACAAGCAAGAATGCGTTACACTTATTTTGCAAGTGTAGCCAAGAAAGAAGGTTACGAACAAATCGCCGCTATTTTCACAGAAACGGCTGACCAGGAAAAGGAACACGCTAAACGTATGTTCAAGTGGCTGGAAGGCGGTATGGTGGAAATCACCGCTTCTTATCCTGCAGGTGTTATCGGCACTACCCTGGAAAATCTTCAGGAAGCTGCTGCCGGCGAACACGAAGAATGGTCATTGGATTATCCTAAGTTTGCTGATATTGCAGACGAAGAAGGTTTCCCCGAAATCGCTCTTATGTACCGTAACATCGCCATTGCCGAAAAGGGACACGAAGAACGTTATCGCGCTTTTATCCAGAATATAGAGACTGCCAGCGTATTTGCCAAGGAAGGCGAAGTGGTATGGCAGTGCCGCAACTGTGGTTTCATCTACACCGGTAAGGAAGCTCCTCAGGTATGTCCGGCTTGCTTGCATCCGCAGGCTTATTTCGAAGTAAAGAAGTCAAACTATTGATGATAATTTCCTCATAGAGAGAACAAAGTCCCGCAGAGCGAAAGCAAGCTCTGCGGGGCTTTTTGTTTGCTGTGACAGTCATATAGCTTGTAATTGCTGCACATTTGCTGCAGCGTCACTGCAAACAAATTGCAGTGCGACTGCAAAACTGTTCCAGTGCTGCTGCAAACCGGTATGCAGTGACGCTGCAAAAAGTATGCAGTCGTTTTGCAGTGGCTGTACAGTACGACAGCAAGCTGTGTATGGCGATGCTGCAGCGGGCAGAGAAGGATTAATAGCCGGTTGTTGGAGATGTAGGGGGATTAATGGTTGCTTGGAACACTATTGAAAGTGCTTCATAACTGTTGGCAGCATCGGTTATTTCAAGCAGTTTCTCCCAGTTGGCTACCGGTTCCGTCTTGTGGTTGATGCGTTTTTCGGCTTTTATTCTTAATGTTCCGTCTTCAGTGGTGGCTTGGACAATGAAAGCGCCGCAGTCGTTTTCTACTTTTACGTTCAGTCTTTCCAGGCCTTCGGGAGAAATTCGATAACCTTCCGGCAGATTGACTGTGATGTCCCATTGGTAACAACGGGGCATCTCCCAATAAATGTCCTCCTTGCGCAGGCGTTGTTCGCCTTTCAGCTCTGGCTGTGACCCTATCAACCGACCTACGGAGAGAACAAAGTTTGTACCCGCTTTCTTTACGTATCCGTCCAGTACATAGTCCACTTGATAGGCAAGTGCCGCACTGTCTGCCCGGTTTCCGATGCTGAAAAGCTGGTAGCCGAGGAGTGTTTCCAGTCCTTCTTCCGAGCCATGATAACCGATGATTTCATTACGGTAACGCTCTTTCTCCTGCTCCCGTTCACGGCGGTAACTTTCGCGCAGGTCGGCATGGAATTTTTCTTTGGTTTCGTCGTAGATGGTGGCTGTAATACCCAGTTGGCGACGAACGGAGTTGTAAAGGTCCTCGTCCATAATGAGGTAGGGTTGGAAGTGTTCTTTCAGAGCACCGCTCATCTCTTCCCGGCGGCTGATGTGGAGAGTGGTGCCGCTTATAGAAGCGTTTATGGTAGCTATATCCCGGTTGTCTTGGGGGGTGGTGGAGGGAAGGGTAAGGCATGTGTTGTCTTCCAGTATGGCTTCTTCGCCTTGCAGGCTGGCAGGCACTTCACCGGGAACAGCATAGCAGGCCGGTGGAGTATAGCATTTTCCGTTGGATTCCAGATAGATAAACCAAGTGGTATTGCTGTAGTTGATGAGCTGGTCCAGAGGCTCCCGGGTATCTTTGGTCGTGATTCCTGTCCGGTGGGGAATACCTGCTTTTTCCAGAAGTTCGTGCATCAGCAGGATGAAACTGGCGGGAGTATAGTCCGCACCGTTTTCCATATACCGGTAATAGCAGTATTGGTAGAGGTAGTCCATCAGTTTCTTATCGCTCCATCCTTCGGCTTGACGGGCTTTGAGGGCTTTGGATATTTCGCTTTTCCGTCCGCTGCGCAGACCGGACCAGTTGGTGCCGGGAGCCTTCATGGAGGCACGTGTGTCATCTGTCATCAGTTTTGGATTGGGGTTGGCATATAGTCCCGGCTTGCGGGCGCTGGGTGGCATCCAGGCATAGGGTGTCTTGCTGTTGTAGATGTACATCAGAATCATGGGCGTTTGCCGGGCACTGTTGTACCAGAAGTCGGGAATGACACGTCCGGAGTCTCCGGTATGTAAGTCGAGGATATGGTTTCCTTCGGTATCGGTGCTATGGTCGAAGTCCCTTGCTCCGTTCAGGCAACGGTAGAAAGTGCTCAGCTTGGGGTCTATCTCGCAATGGACGGAATAGGCAAGCAGAGGATAGCTGTCCATAAAGTAAAAACCGAAAGGTTCGGGGTTCTGGTTGTTCAGTATGGTGTATCGTACGAAGAACAAGTCGATGATGTCTCCGATTTCCAGTCCGGGTACGGCCAGCTTGTTCCATTTCTCTTGGATGTTGCGGCTACGTGGGTGGCCGCCTTCATCGGTTTCCATGTACTCCTGCGGGGCTGTTTCCTGAATTGTTCCGTCCGGTTTGATGATGCGCACACCCAGTATACGCTGTTGTTCATTGCGGGTGTAGCGTTCTTTTTCCTGGGAAAGGAAGCTGAACTGTGACATCTCTTCCAGTGCACTTTGGCTGTTGATGTATACCATTTGGCGGTAGATGCTGCGGCAGGTTATCTGTTGTTTGGTCAATCCCATTCCCCACCAGTCCAACTTGGTTTTCCGGGTTACCTCCAGACGGCTGTGTGCGGCAAGGATAACGGCGGGTTCGTTTCTGTATTTCTCGGGTACAGTCATATTTTTAAAGTCGGGCAGGTTCAGCGACCATACTTCATTGCGCACTTCGCTTACGAGCGCAGCATATTTGTCTTCTTCCTTTTGGGCATTTAGTCCCGAAGTGGCAAGTAACATCAGCAGCAGTAGGAAAGAACGTGTTGTTTTCATGGTGATGGCGTTTTATGTTCAATTATTTGTTTAAAGGGTGCTTTGCCGGATTACTATCTGTTCGTTGCAGGCTTTTTTCCATTGTCGCAGGGCATCATTCCAAGCAGGGATAAGAGCAAGTGGAATACGTTTTCTGCGTATCTCCATCACTTTTCGGAAGTGGATATATCCTGCTCCGGCGCGGTAGGAGCAACTGAGGATGCCCTGATTCGTTTCAATGTGAAAGTCTGCAGGCAAATAAGACACGGCATATCCTTGTGGAATATCAATCGTTACCTCGCGTACAATACGGCATCTCCACGGCAGTAGGTAATCCTGCTTGCGGCGGGTGGTGTCAATGGGCTGGTGGAAGAAATCTTCGTGCGGGTCTGCTTCGAGGCAGTACTCTCCATCGGCCGATTGTACGGCAGCGGTATTGTTTATCTGATTGTTTAGCAGGTCTGTCTGCTTCTCCTTGGGGGTGTCATGGTAGAGACTGAGCAGGTATTCCTTGTATTCGCCCGTACTTACGCGGGTGGCGGTGCCTTTCAGGGTAGGGGGATTGCTGTCCGTCATCAAGCGATAGTGATAATTGAGACTGTCCGTAGAGGCGGAGGCATCCTGCTGGGGAAGAGTCAGTATCAGGCAGCTGTCTCCGTTTTCTACCAGTGCTTTTCGGCCTTGTATACCTTGGGGGATGTCTTCGGGCGGTAGGTATCGGTAGGTGGCATCCAGGCAATATCTTTTCCCTTGATGGAAAAGAAGGCAGAAGGCATGGTTGATGGCAGCCAGTGTCGGCACTTCGTCGGGAGAACTGGCGATGTCGTCCGTACCGATATAGGCCATTCGGGCATCGAATCCTTGGGCTTTCAGCAATGTGCGCAGCAGGAGTGCCATTCCCTTGCAGTCGCCGTAACGCTTGCGCAGCACTTCGGCAGGCCGGTCGGGCCGATGTCCTGCCAATCCGTTTTCAAAGGCGATGTAGCGTATGTTCTGCTGTACGTAGGCATAGGTGCGGCGTATCTTCTCCAGTTCATCGGTGCATCCGGCAGTAATTTCATCCGTCAGCATTTCGGCTTGGGGGAGAGTGCAGTCCACCTCGGCCAGTCCGTTCAGCCAGCGGTACATGGCCTGTACATCGGCAAAGGGACCGGTCACCAGCAGATGGGGATAGAGGCAGTTGTCTGCGGGAGCAGCTTCTTCCTTTCGGGTGGCAGGCACTCCTTTTAAGGTGTAGACAAAAAGGGAATCCCCTTCCTTATTCACGCTCTTTTCACACCGGATGCCGGGACCGAAGTTCTTCTCCACCAGCCGGAAACGGGACAGTGCGGCAGGAATGGTGACGGTGATACGTTTCTTGCGGATGAAGTATTCCTCCGGAAAGTAGATGTGTGTAAAGTAGCGCAGGTCATGGAAGGTACGGTTGAACTGTACGGCCGCCTTTTTCCCCTGCCGGCTTAGGGAGAGGTTGAAGTAGCAGATACGGGTATCGTCGAAGAATACATTTTCCGGTGTGGCATGGCGGTGGATGGCTTTGGGGGCAAGTACTCCCTTGGCTTTGGCTTCGTCCAGGGAGATGAATTCGCCATAGAACATATGAGGTTGTACGGTAGCTCCCATCCGCAAGGCTTCATATTCGGTCTTTCGGGTGTTTTGTACGATGGGGTTGTCTCCTGGTCCTTCTTTGAAAACATAGCTGTCTTCACAGCAGTTGATGATGATATTGTCGTCCATCGTCTGACTGTAGAGACAGCTTGAGAAAATATACAAAAAAATGAAAGAGAAATATTGTTTCCTCATGATGGAGAGGATTTATGTTTATTTCTTGGCGTGCGGATAGTCTATCGTGTAGTGCAGTCCGCGGCTTTCCTTGCGTTCCATGGCTTGCTTTGTTATCAGGTATCCTACGTTTATCATGTTGCGCAGTTCGCACAGCTCTCGGGTAGCCTTGCTCCGCTTGAAGAGTGCTTCTGTCTCCTCGTAAAGTATGTCCAGTCGGTTCCAGGCACGTGTCAACCGGGTATTGCTGCGGACAATACCTACGTATGCCTCCATAATCTGGTTCACTTCCTTCATGCTTTGTGTGATGAGGACACGTTCTTCGGTGGAAATGGTACCTTCGTCGTTCCATTCGGGAATGTCTTCGTTGAAGTCATAACGTTCCAGTACGCTCAGCGCGTGTTTGGCTGCCGCGTCGGCATAAACCACGGCTTCAATCAGTGAGTTGCTTGCCAGACGGTTGCCACCATGCAGTCCGGTGCACGAACATTCGCCGATGGCGTACAGGCGGCGGATGCTGCTCTGTCCGTCCAAATCCACCTTGATGCCACCGCAGAGATAATGGGCGGCGGGGGCTACCGGTATGTATTCCTTTGTAATGTCTATACCGATGCTGAGGCATTTCTTGTATATGTTAGGGAAGTGCTTCTTGGTTTCTTCGGGGTCTTTGTGGGTGACGTCCAGATACACATGGTCCTCACCGCGCTGTTTCATTTCGTTGTCGATGGCACGCGCCACGATGTCACGCGGGGCCAGCGAGAGTCGCGGGTCGTACTTCTGCATGAATTCTTTTCCGTCTTTGGTACGCAGCACGCCGCCATAACCGCGCATGGCTTCGGTGATGAGGAACGAGGGGCGGTCTCCCGGATGGAAAAGGGCTGTGGGATGGAATTGGATGAATTCCATGTCTTTCACTGCTCCCTTGGCACGGTAGACCATGGCAATGCCGTCTCCCGTGGCCACCAGCGGGTTGGTGGTATGGCGGTAAACGGCTTCGCAACCGCCCGTTGCCATGATGGTGACTTTGGAAAGGAAGGTATCCACCTCGCCCGTCGCTTCGTTCAGCACATAGGCACCGTAGCACTTGATGCCGGGGGTGTGGCGGGTAACGATGATTCCCTGGTGATGCTGGGTAATGATTTCCACAGCGTAATGGTCGGTCAGTACGGTGATGTTGGGGTGTTGCTTCACAGCTTCAATGAGGCTGGTCTGTATCTCTGCACCCGTATTGTCCTTATGGTGGAGGATGCGGAATTCGGAGTGGCCGCCTTCTTTGTGCAGGTCAAACTCTCCGTCCTCCTTTTTGTCGAAGTTCACTCCCCATTTGATAAGCTCCTTGATTTGTTCGGGGGCATTGCGCACCACCTTCTCTACGGCTTCACGGTCGCTTATCCAGTCACCCGCAATCATGGTATCTTCGATATGCTTTTCAAAATTGTCTACGGCCAGATTGGTGACAGAGGCGATACCTCCTTGTGCAAAATAAGTGTTTGCCTCTTCCAAACCTGCCTTACAAATGAGGGCTACTGTTCCTTTATGCGCTACTTTCAGCGCAAAACTCATACCGGCAAGTCCGGAGCCGATAACGAGAAAATCGAACTTTCTTACCATAGGTTTTGTGTATTAAACGCCGCAAAGATAGTGTAAACCAAACGTAGAGCAAAATAAGCGGGCTTATTTTTATTTGTTATGTAAGGTATTGTTTCAATACTTCATCCAGGGATTTTTCTTTGGGCAATTCCATGTTCTTGCGCATGCGCGAACGGACTACGTTTACACTATTCCGGTTGATTCCCATGATAAGGGCTATTTCGTCGGTACTTTGGTTCATGCAGATGAGCATGGCCAGCAATTCTTCGTTGCGGGTCAGTTGAGGATAACTTTCGCGGAGCTTGGGCAGATAAGAAGGATGTATGGTGGCAAACGACCGGCGGAATGTGTTCTCATCTTCCCTGCTGAGCAGGCTTTGCACGGTGAGCTGGCGAATGGAGTTGAGGTTATTGGTAGCCATGGCCCGTTCTATTTCTTCCGTCAGTTGTTCGTTGCGGCGGTTCAGGTCTTGCTGCCGGGTAATGAGGGTCTGTATTTCCCGTTTGTTGTTTTCTATAAGCTGGTGGTTGGCCTTCCTTCGGATGATGAAATAGGCTGTAGTGGTGATAAGTAGCAACAGTAATGTAATGGAGATGCAGATGTTGTAGAACAACTGCTGTTGCTGCCATTGCACTTGTGCCGAGAGCAGTTTGTTTTCTTTCTCTTTTTGGTTGGCATCAAACCGGATGTTGGCTGCTGCCACAGCACGTTTCTTTTCGTTATTGTCCAGAGAATCGGCAAACTGTCGGTTACGGATGTAGCAACGAGCAAAATCGTCGTTCATGCCTTTGGCCAGATAGTAATCCATTAATATCTCGTTGGCATCGCGGCCTTCCATGAACTTCATGTTGATGAGGTCTTGTGCAGCCCGGTCTATCAGGTGTATGCCGTTTTGCTCCTTCCCGGTTTGCAGTAAGGCCCGGCCTAGGTGGAGGTTGAGTTGGTATTTGGCCCATTGGGGCATCCGCACGGTATCGGGACAGATGCTAAGGGCAAGTTGCAGTGCTTTTTCCAAAGAGTCGGGATAGTCCAGATAACTGTTTACCGTTTCTACTTTGTTTACGAATACGCCCTTAAAGCTGTTTTGTATCATTGACAACTTTTCTCCCAGCCTGAGGTAGTGGAATACAGAGTCCTTTTGATTCATGTTACGAAAGATCTGGGCACGGTAGCGGTACAAGTCTCCCAGTCCGAAGCTGTCTTTCAGCATGGAGTAGTATTGGGCTTTTTTGTTCATTTCCAGGGCCTGGTCGTACATACCCAGTTCGGCGTAGAGATTAGCTTGTTCTCCGTAGGCAATCACTACATTTCCAGGTGCTATGCTGTCGTTGTAAGTGGCTATGGCTTCTTGGTTAGTGGCTATAGCTTTCTCGTATTCGCCACTGAGGTGGTAATAGATGCCCAACCGTGACATTATCCGCAGCATGTTCGGGAAGTTTCCACCTTTCCGGTAGACATCTATTGCTTTTTCCAAAATTTGGATAGCTTTGGGTAGATTGTTTCCGGAGTACATGTAGACACCGCTTATGATTTCTGCCTGCCGGATAAAGTCATTGGCACTGGTACAGACCGGTAACTGGAGGTAGTCTTCTGCCAGTCGGACAGCTTCCGGGTTATTGCCATACAGTTGGTTCAGTCCGGCCTTGAAGCTCAGCAGTTCGTGCGGGCAATGTTCGCGGATGAGGGGATGGTTCCCAATGCTGTCCATATAGTCGATGCCGTCTTTGTATTGTTTGGTGTTTATGTAATTGTTCCCGCAGGCATTAAATATCTTGCGGGCATAGTAAATCAGGGTATCTGTAGTTCCGTTTTTTTCTGCCGATTCCAGGATTTCGGGCAAGGTCTGTTTGGCAAGATCCAACGTTTGTCGCGCTTTGTTTTCGAGTAGTAAGGCATTGATTTGTTGAAGGACATTGTTCCAATGCCTCATTTCGTCTTGTTCCGAAGAGGTGGAGCGGTTGGTGCAGGCTACAGCTACGAGAATCAGAAGTAAAAATGAAAGTTTTTTGGCATTCATATTTTGTGGACTGTTTGTTTTGTAAGGCAAAGATATAATTTCTTAATTTAAAATTTACAACAATGGACTTGTTTTTTGTTTCTTGTTAATTATTTGATAATAAATATAATATGAAATTGTATATCAGATTGTATATCGTATTCTTATGGTTAGGTTGTGCATATTTTGCAAATTTGTATCAAAACGATTGTAAATATGTATAATGGTGAAATAAGATACAATGAAAACAAAGAAAACAGTGACACCTTTTAATATGCAGGAGATTGCCAGAGCTTTGCGCGAAATGATTTCGGAAGATTCTCCCAATGCTTCGGAGGCTTTGTTGTCCGGAACTCGTGAGGCTGTATTCCGTGAAATCTTTATTTTTCATTATCCTTCTTTTTTAGAGAAACTTTATCAGTCTATTCCGGAGGTGGATAAGGATGAAGAACTGATATGTATGCTGGTAGCTCTTGGACAGTCTGTAAAGGAGATTGCAGAACTGATTTATTTTTCGCCGGAACGGGTAGAATTGTTATGTGCTTCGGTCTGCCGCAAGCTGAATGTGACGGAAGTTCGAGAAATGGAGATACTAATGAAGAAGTTGTTATCATAAAAATACGTACCTTAGCGGCAAAAATCAGATAAAATGAATCGAATCTTTCATGCGCGCATTGCTATGGGGCAGTATCTGTTTCTCATCCTGATAGGTATTCTCGCCGTCTATATGCTTTGGTACAAGTCTCCGTTCCTGGCTGCTATTTTCATGCTTTGGCTGGTGGTTATTATCGAGAAGCTGATTCATACCACCTATACCGTAACGCCCGACGGGAAGTTGGTGCTGTCCTTCGGCCGTTTCTCCCGGAGTAAGGAAATTCTGATGAAAGACATCACTTCTGTGGAGCGTGCTTCTTCCATGCAGGTAGGGCGGTTTGCGGTGATGCGCTATGTGCTCGTGAAATATGGCGAGGGCAAGTGTGCAGTGCTTCTTCCCGTCAAGGAGGAGGAGTTTATCCGGTTACTGGAGGAACGGAGAGGGTGAGCAATAGGGTGTGCCCACGTATGCGATTCCGTTTTAATCTGCCGTTATCGGTTCCATGGTAATGTCTCCTGTGTAGCTTTCCGGAGTTGTTTGTATGAACTTTCCCTTTATCTGTTTTTCCGTTTTTGTATATTCACCTGCGAATGTCAGCGTATAGGTAGCTACAAGCTTGCTGTAGTGTAGTGTTCCTTTTATGATGAGCCGACAGTGAGGTTGTATGCTGATGGTGGAAGTACTGCTGTTTGGACCTTTGGCTTTTGTTGTTTCGCTGCCATATTTTATGGTTGCCCCACTTAACAATAGTTCATCTCCAAACATGTAAGGGGTATTGACGAACACATCTTCTTCCCCCATCCATACAAATGCTTCGGGGTCGTTGCTTTGGAAGGTGGTTTCCTGCCATGTGTCTTCAAAGGGGGAGTTTGTGGTGGTAATACTATTGTTTAAATTGTTTTCCATGATGAAGGGCAGGAGCTCTACATCATACGTACTGAATCCATCCCCTTCTTCAAAAGAGTATTGAATATCTTTGAACAGATATTTTTCAGCATCTTTAATTTCGTCTTTATCATAACAGCCGGTCGTGCAAACAATCAGCATGGCGGACAATACGAGGTGGAATAGTTTCTGTTGTTTCATAGCCTTTACTTTTTGTGGGGATGTACATGCAAAGATAAGTTTATTTTTTGAAACTGTTCATAATAAGCACTTTATTTTCCTGATAATATAGTCTTTCCGTAGAGGCAGATTGTTTTTGAATCATAAATAAAGCTTAATTTTAGCTCTTCTGTTTGCAGTTTTTTGGATGTGGCAGCGTCCATTATGTAAAAAAGAAACGGATATGAACTTGAATTGTGCCATTTTGCATGCGGACCCGGAGATTGCCGGAAGATTGGAAGAGTATATCGGCAAAGTTCCTTTTCTCTCTTTGCACGGAAAGTACGGCAATCCTCTTGAAGCGCTGAAGGATTATTATGAGACAAAAGTGGAAGTTTATTTTGTCGGCATCTATCCGGTGGAAGAAGGTGAAATCAACGGAATGGATTTTTGCAGGCTCTTGTCCTCGTCCACTCGTGTCATTTTCATTACAGACACCGACCGCTATGCTGCCGAATGTTTCCGTCTGGATGCGTTGGACTATCTGATGGACGGGCTCAATTTCTCCACGTTTTTCCAGTCTGTCAGCAAAGCGGCACGCTGGTTCTCTTTGCAGGATGCAGGTACGTCCGCCCCCAAGCAAAGGCAAGGTCCGGAAGAGGTTCCGAAGGTGATTTACATGCGGTGTGACAACCGCATCATGCGGCTCGACCTGGAACGGATAAACTATATAGAAGGTATGGGCGATTATGTGAAGATTTTCTGTAAAGATTCCCCTAAGCCTATCTTGAGCCTATGCAGTATGAAGTACATGGAGGAAAAACTTCCGGCGAACGAATTTATCCGCGTGCACCGTTCTTTTATTGTCCGCATGGACTGCATCAGCGCCATCGGGCGCAGCACACTGCTCATCGAGCAGAAGGATGTCCCCATTGGCGATGCTTACCGCGAAAGGGTGAAAGGGTATGTGTCCAGGCTGGCAGTGTTGTAATACCCTGTTTTCAGATACTATATACTTTGTTTGTTGGATCTATAGTTCCAGCGTGCTGCATCTATATATGCAACGCGTTGCATATATAGATCCAACAAATGATAATCATTCGGTGTAAAATCCGTGTAATCTGTGGTGAACCGGAACCTTGTATTACTTTAGTTTTGCTCTCGAAATCCTTTCCCCGAACGTCAAGTTCAGATTCAGGCTGAATCGGCTTTCCTGCATCAGATTGCTGCGTGTGTTCAGTTGTTTCCGCCAGGTGGCGCCCAGCGAAAGATAGGAGTACCGGATGGGGAAGCTCGCCCCTACACTGGCTTCCAGATACTGCATCTTCCCGCCTTTCAGGTTGATATAGGAGTTGCCGAAACCTATTCCGCCCATCAGCTCGGTGGAACGTGCCAGACGTGGCTTGGTAATGTAGCTGCCTCCCAGGTTCACTTTGTGCTGGTTCTCGTATTTCATGGAAGTGTAGGAGGAGGAGTTGCGGCTCCAGTCCAGGTAGTTGTAGTCGGCGGTCAGCACCCAGCGTTCGGTGACCATGCTGAGGCCGGTGCCGAGGTGCATGGGCAGATATTGTGTACGGCTGTGGTATCCTTTATCGAGGTTCTCGCTGGTAGATGAGTTGCTGTAGGTCAGTGTATTGTCGTGGCTGATGGGAAGGGAGGGAGCAAATACCAGCCCTGCCGCCCACTTCCGTTGTCCGGTCGCACCCCATTCGTAATGTATGCCGAAGTCCGCATAAAAGGCCTGTTTAGAAGATTCGTACTTTACGACGGCGCTTTCCTGCGTTTCGCTTTGCGTCACTGTGCCCGCTATCATCCCCAGGTTGATGCCGACCGACAGTTGCCTGCTCAGTGCAAAGGCATTGGTGACGTAGCACCGGTATAGTCCGCCCGTACCCTCAAAGAGCGAGTAGGTGTAGTTGCCGGGCATTCCCTCTATCTCTTCTTCGGTCTGGATGACATAGCCCACACTGCTGTATGGTGCTGCACCTACAAGGGCATACCAGCGCGGCAGGACACGGAAGCTCATGCTGATGCGGTTGGGGTTGCCGGTGAAGTTGGAGCTGTGTTCGCTCAGAAAGGAGTAGCGGGCATATGAGGCAGATACACCCACATCGAACGTGAAGCAGGCGGTGTCCATGCGGGTGATGGCTGCGGGGTTCAGCGTGTTCAGAAATCCGGTACGGTTCAGGGCGATGCCCGTGTTGCCCATGCCGGCATAACGTCCGCCGTCACCGGCACTCAGTTCGCCCACTCCGTACATGGAGGTGGGCAGGTTGGTGGTGTTTTGTGCCACGGCGGTGAGGCTTGCCGTACACAGACTGCACAGCAGAAGGGGAATCCGGTAATGGCGTTTCATTGCTCGTTGTATATTTTGAATCTTACGTCTAATCTGCATTGTCTCTCTTGTTCGGGGTCGTTGGTGAAGATGACCTGGTTGAAGGTGGTGGTGCTTTCTTCGTCTGTCAGACTCATCAGCAGTTTCTGCCGCTTGATGCCCGAAGTGCCGTAGTTGTTGCGGATGAATTCGGTGAGGTGTAGGCTCGGCAATGGGCGCCTTACCACCTTTCGGTGGTAGGTTTCCCATAGCCTGCCCCCGAACCGTACGTGCAAGTCTCCCTGCATACGGCTCTCCACTGGTAATATCAGTTTATTTGTCATGGGCATGAATTTTTGCATTACAATGTTTGCATACTGCCAATGTCTTACGCCATTTCTTAATCATCAGTCGGTGCCACTCAGTATCGGTATTTATACCTTTGAGTTTACGGACTTGATACATTACGGTCTTGACATTGGTTGCT
>ERZ1026933.402-NODE-402-length-14639-cov-27.380348_pt1 | contig 14639 bp, 13 predicted proteins | sample MGYA00519252_ERZ1026933 | MGnify/ENA primary metagenome ERZ1026933 (study PRJEB26926, sample SAMN06164828) | human gut metagenome | biome: ENVO:00009003; feature: ENVO:2100002; material: ENVO:00002003 | host: Homo sapiens | place: USA | collected 2012 ... | reverse complement strand
CTGGACCTCCCAATCGGAGATTCAGCCTAATTTTTTGTACTGTCAAAAAGTTTTAGCGGACAGTAATAATTTCCTTTGAGTTTGGAAGTTTCATTGAGACATTTCCGGTACTGGCTCCACCCCTTGAAAATATCCAGAAGAATCTCCTTTTTGCTAAAAAGTATTGAAAAGCCACCCTGCACGCCGACACCAAGCGCATCACCAATCCAAGAAGCATATATTTCTTCCTGAGAAGAAGACAATCTCATATCCGTCACTTGACCGGACGTTGTGGCAGCCACATCCAGGGACGGATAACCACGCGCAATGCTGGCATCAGCATCACTCTCCTCAATCTTCTTGATCAATTTATCAAAACGGCTTTTTCTCTGCTCAGGTGTTTCATATGGCTTTTTCCCGTTTATCATATCATCCCAACTCAATTTTGGATTTTCCAAAGGGGAATTGCCTGCGGTCATCATATACTTGTTCTGATCAAAAAACAAGGGATAGAACTGCTCCAAAAAGAATGTCCTGGCATCATAGCCGGTGCCATATTCTTCATTGTAAGCATCCAAAAACATCTTTCCTATATTTGACGTTATCATAATCTACAGTATTTCAAACGATTGATAATATTCAGTTTTACACATGTCCGGCAACAACCCTTTTTCATTGTCATATCCTTTGTTCGGAACAACAAACGGTCGTGTCCCCTTGTCAAGCTGCTCAAGTTTTCTATGCGCCATGGAATGATAGCTCACAGGAATCTCCATTTCAATTCTCTCCAAGCCATTGGCTGACAGATATCTCTCTTTATCTTCCTCAGTAATGCAGACAGCAGAGTTGATATCAAGCGCCTCGAGCAGAGCCGATTTAGGATAATGACAAAGCTCCGTCAGAAGCCAATTTCCATTTGAGAATGCAACTCCGGTATAATCAATATTATGAAAATCAATGTCAGGGTAAACCTTATCTATCATTTCCTGAACATGACATTCCTCCATAATTTCACCATTTTCCGGCAAAACATCGAAAGTAGTTTTCAGGACATCCAGACTATATGGAAGAGCCTCATTTTCATCCTCAGAAGGAGCAATGACATATATCGGCTTATAATGTCCAATAGTATTCCTTGTACGCTTTCTGTTAATTCGTCCAAAGCGTTGGGTAAGGGCATCAATAGGAGCACACTCAGTAATCATCACATCGAAACTGATGTCAAGACTTACCTCCACCACCTGGGTTGAGACAACGATACATGGGACATTTTCCAGTTTATTGAAATCTTCACGTAAATCCGTTTCCAATCTTGCCCTGTCCATTCGCTTGAATCTGCTGTGGACAAGCATCTTTTTCACCTCCGGGTACAAGTATTCTACCGTCCCATAAAGTTCCTGGGCCCTTTTCACCTGATTATATACAATGAGAAGTTTAGAGTGACTTTTCACTGCCGAAGCTATCACATCATAAGCATTCTCCATGTCGTCAAGTTTATATATCTGATGCCGATTGAATGACTGGAGCGTAGTGGCGTCAAACTTAACCTCATAGACGGCTTCCGGTCCGCCCAACAATTCCAATATCTTTTCATACAGAACAGTCGGCATAGTTGCAGTACCGACATGTATCCGACAATCCAAAGCGACAAGAATCTCTATAATGCGAAGGACAATCGACTGCATGACATCTGAATAAGTATGTATCTCATCAAGAATCACATCGCAACCACGCAAATCCAAAGCCATCGCCTCGTATCCTTTGATTCCAAAGACGATTGAGGCCATCTGATGAGGAGTTAGTACTTTTACAGACGCGCCGACATGTCGCTGCATGATACTCTCCTCCACTTTATTATCTTTCACTTTCAGATTAGAGGCAGCATGAAGCAAGTATACCTGCGCATCCGTATCAGACAAGTCAGACTTGATCCGGTCGTACATTGCATTGATAGAAGCCTGAAAAGGTAATGTGTAGAAAACCCTTCCACGGCAACGCCTCATCAGGAAATCCGTTTTCCCAGCACCGGTAGGTGCAGTAACCAATGTGTGTTTTCTTGCGCTGTCTGCAGAAATCATTGACAAAGGATAGAGTTCATTCCTTCTGTCGTAAAAAGACAGATCCGGCTTGATGAACAGTTTGTCCAATGGCATTTCAAACTCGGTTTCCATCGCTGAGGCCATATGGTCAGCCGCCATCAGCAAGCCCCTCCATTCCGAGCACCCTTTGCTTTTATTTTCGCAATAATCAATGACATAGCCATAGTTTTCCTCAGCCTCTTCCAGTGAGACTACATGCGTTTTCATTCCAAGGCTTTCAAGGATTTCCAATGCAATGTGGCTCCAATCTTCGAATCCGCGAGAATGTTCCCCAAAGCAATCCATAATGTCATCCAAATCCAAAATTCCCAATTCCCGCACATCCTTATACATGGATTTGTGATGGGCAACCACCATATCTATGACAGCATCCCGATGTTCCTTCTTCACCAAGGAAATAAAGAACAACGACGCTATTTCATGACGGAAAACAGCACCCGGTCTCTTACTATCCGGAGAGCCTACCGATTTCTGAAATAATGGACTTGTCTTACCTATGTCGTGCAGCAATGCTCCTTCTATCGCTACTTCCTCATCAAGACATAAATAATTAGCCACAACACGAGCTATATCAGCAACATTCTTGAGATGCTGATACAGACAGATGCGTCCGTTCTGCTCACTCTTGGCCAATATTTCCTGATGGATATTCATATGGATTCAACAATTACAGCAAAGATTGCCCGTTAAACTCTATCCACCCAAACATCGGACTATTGTCATCAAAGCGGTTATATCCAACAAGGAAAGACTGTTCAGAATCACCAAACCGCAACTCGAATCCAGGCAATTGACTGAACTGGTCTTCTTCCATCACAATGATTTCAGACTCCGGTAGCAATATGTCCTCATTTCTACATACACAGACATGCTGCTTAGAGGCGATGACAGCATCTTCCTCTTTCTCAAAGGCAAGAGACAAAACCGGGTGCAAGAGGACCGAACGCTTCAATATGGAACGCCCCCTGATAAATGTCCTGTTCTTATATTCCCAGCCCCTTGTCTGTGTCACTTCCTGCTGGGAATCCATCGAATCATACTTCAGCTTGTGTCTGAGAATCTTATGAATCCCTGAAACTTCCAGCAACTCAGGGAACAGTTTCTTTTCTATACCTTCTATAATGGAAGGCGTCAGGAACTGCTGGCTGAATGTTTCTCCATCGCGGACGGCAGTCCATGGCTTTATAAACCCGAACGGCCCCTTATATGTCACGACATACATGATAATGCTCCTTCTTTGTTAATAAATCGCTCCGAACCCAATACCGGTACAGTTACCGATGCCTACGTGCCAGGCAAACAGTTTCGTCTCAGGTTTCGCCTTGATGACAACCGGGCAAAGACTCGCCTTGTTACCCACGCCCCTGTAACATATGAATTTGAATTTCTTCCTTTCATAAGACATGTCAAAACGTATATCCAAAGTATCGTCTTCAGGCAATCCCGCTTCTCTCATTTTAGCCGCCAGCGTTTCCTTCAGCAACATACCTGCCTGCTCATCATTGTAAGTAAATTGTTTGATACTGCCGTCCTCCATCTTCCTTTTTATGAAAATGGGACTCGCACAATAGAACAGCTCGCGATTTTCCAATGACGGAGTATCGTCAATGTCAATGCTTGTCACCGACATGCCGCAAAACATGAGAGGATTCGCCAAAATGGTCTTGATGACCTTTCGCATAGTATCATCATCATAGAAACTGAGAAACAATGTCGCACCTTCCGGAAAATCCAAAGCGTCCGACACTTTCCTTCCACCTTGCAGCCACGAAAATGAATAAAGAGAAATCCTGTCATGGATCGAATTCTCTCCAATCCACTTATGAATGGTTCCAACCAACTTTTGCTGGTAATTGAACGGAACCAAATTGGTATTCTTTGTTGTAGAAATATGAATTCTCATTTTTTAATAATTATTTTTTCTCGTGCTATGTTAGTTTGTAGGCAACGCGAATTACATAATCTAAGATTTGCTTCAAGTTCGATGATTATGCATATCCACATACATCATGTTATTTGTCTTCCATAAAGATAAGCATTTTTTTGTAAGGATAAACACATTTGTTCTTATTTTTGTGCAGATTCATAGATGTTCCAATTTGATTTGTTTGGTAATACGAATTCCGAAATGGGCAACTTGTAGAAAGATACACCGATTAAAGATATTAGTAACGGGCAGTAATGCCAAACTCCTCAGCAGCGAACTGGCTACGCACCTGACCGGCAGATACAATGAAATCCGCCTCGTCCCGTTCTCATTCGCCGAGTATTGCACATTCCATCAGATTGGCACTGCCGGCATTACTACAAAGGCAGAAGCATCCCGCAAGAGCGCCTTCTTGGACTACATCGGAACAGGAGGTTTCCCCGAGCTTCAGCATATCAGGAACAAGCGTGGGCATATCGAGAGCCTCATCAGCGCCATCATGGAAGGAGAGAACATAGGCTGGAGATTAGAAAATGTGGTTTACATCGAACTTCTACGACCCGGAGGTCCGCGCTTTTCTGGATTCAGTGTTGCGCGACGCACTCAAGAGCAACTGTAGCACGGCTGCATAAGGGAAGAAGTCTTTGGACTTTTTCCCTTATTTTGTTTTGAGCCGGTGTTATCCAGATATTTTCATCAATAGAGCTCTACTTGAACCGCTGAGTCCAATTGGAACAACAGGACATTGCCGGCATTGAAAGGCCGTTAAAGCCGCCACCGGAGCAGAGAGCTCTCTCATTATTATCAAAATCCACCCATCTGCACCACGGGTCTGTAGAGGTGCGCCCACACCAATGGGAGCAAGTTGCGCACATGCGCCAATCACTTGGAATACTGTTTGCCATAACATTGTAAGTTTATATGTTCATATACATATATACTTACGGCAAGGAGTTTTCTTACAAATAGTTAAGAATAATTCTCTTAGATTTTAGAGCCGGTTATCAGTCCTCCTCAACAACACACCTGAAATATCCGCCGTTCTGTCGCACATAGATATCTTCTGGGCTACAAAGTTTTTCGCACAATAAACGATACGCCTCATAAACCACATATTTTTCAATCTTTTCACCGCATTTATACTCAATTACAGAATACTCTCTCGAATTATGAGGATAAACTTTTACTATGTACTGCTTATTAAGCATCAATTTATCATATTCTTTCGATATAATTTCGACCTCAATGAATCTTGACATAAGAATAATAATTAAATATTGTTAAAGAATTGTTATAAAAACGGATGTCCCGTAAACTTACATAAATAATATCTATTTCTTTGCCTGTGTGATATAAATCAAGACCACAGAAAGATATTAATCGGCCATTGCTTTTTCGTGCTGCCTTCCCTAAAATATCGAATTCAGCACTGTGGCGAGGCGGTATCCGGCTTTTTCAATCTGGGAGAGCGCCATTCGGCAGTGGTCGTACATGTATGTGTTTGGCACTTTTTCACCTTCCTTGATTTTCCAGATTTCGCATGTGGAGGTAGCGGTGTCAGTTCCCCAGTCGTAGATAGTGCCGGAGCAGAATTTCTTGACCTGCTTCTTGCCGGAGGTCAATGCGAAATGCGCCAGGTCCTGTATGCCGCCGGCGAAAGTTTCACCGGTAACCATACTGTCCCACACCCTGTGATAACGTACCGGAGTACCGCGATAGATAATGTCGAAACCGCCGATGTGGCGATCCCTCTTGTCCGCATAAATGACATGTCCGGGACAATGCATGTCTCCCACCAGGTGAATGATGTTCAGCAGGCATTGAGTCCTTGTGGAATCATCCAGATCAGCCCGGTTCTTCAGTTTGTCAATGCTTTCTTCAATTACAGTTATGCAGCTGTGCTCCGGATAGCGGTATGCCCTGAGCGAAGAGTCCACCTGGAACGTGTGCGGGATAGTTCTCTGCATCTTGCCTTTCTGCGGCTCAGTGAGCTTCATCATCATCTGCGGCTTGTAGTAGTCCAGCCATGATGCGTAACTTGACATTGTCTGCCCCTCTAAAATCTCCGACACGGCCTTAGCAGCCCTTGTAGAAAGGTTCTGCTCCGCAATATATGCTATGGCGGCATGCTCTCTCTTGCCCCATGCGGAGGCATCATTGACATTGGCGCAGAACAGAAGCGCAGCGGCAGTTCCGAAAAGAAGAATCCTTGATCTGATCATAATTATAGTGTTATAACGTTTCTGACAAAGTTAATGCATTTGCTTAAATTTACAGCAAATAATGTAACCTGGCTCCGAATTATTCCTGCACGTATGACATCTGGACGCGCTGCCTGATACGCATGTGGGCGTCACGATAAATGACATTGACATAAGCAGGCAGGGGACCTGGGATGAGATCGACGGTCTGCCAGAGGTGAGGTGACGGCTTGCGGCGGAGAGGAATGAACTCGTCGCGATGGGTCTTCCGGTAATCGCGGGAACGGGAGGCATTGAGGCGGATCACCTGCTCCACTTCCGGCGCAGCCATCTGACTCAGCTGACACGCACAAGTCCTACGCCCGAGACCGGAGATACGGACAATGCCATCAGACGAACCACCGAAAACATTGATATACAGACGATAAGAAGAGACTGTAGAGTCAGATTGGACCGCCCAGACAGACAACTGTTCAGAAGCCGGCCTGCCGATGCATTTGTAGGACAGGTCATAAGTACCGTCGCGATTAATGTCGGCAATGAAATAGCCTCTCGGAGCCCCGCAACTCTGCAGAGCATAAGGAATTCCGTCAGAATCCTTCACACCGCGCCACCAACTGCCGCATGCCGCACCGACAATGAGTTCGCGGAGGGAATCATCACGGGAAACGAAATGCGTGTGACCGCTGACAAACAACAGACGCGAGGTGTCCAGAACCAATGCCAGCACGGAATCGCGGCCCTTCATCTGACTGAAAGGAATGTGAGTAGCCAGTATTGTCAATGATGGATTACGCTCGGCACGAGACAGCCTCTTGCCGCTGGTCTCCCCTACGCACCTGTTCAACACAGAATCGAGCCAATGCTTCTGCCTGTCCGTAAATCCTCCGACATAATCCGTCATCCCGGAATCAGAATGGCGGACGTTATTCATCAGGACAAAACGCACATTGCCACGGACAAAAGACGTGTCCACATAGCCGACAACCTTACGCCATGTGGAAAGGTCCCGAGGCCTATATGAAGACGATTTCAGGCCACGGTAAACATCACGGTCATGATTGCCCGGAACCATGAAACACTGATACGGCAGAGAATCGACAACTCCCACAGACTCAGGGAGCAACGACATATTGTCATTGACCATATCCCCGAGGAAAATGCACATGTCCAGGTCTCGGCGCCCATACAGTTCCCGATAAACCGAACGCCGCGCATAACCCATCTCAGTCGAATCGTCCACCTGCGGGTCACCGACCAGCGCCACACGCAAGACACGCCCGCGGGCCTTCCGGCCTCCACCACCGTCAGCACCGGAAAGACGCACGCTCCCGACCAAGGTACAGGTCAATGCCAATGCAAGCGTCAATAACGTGTATTTCAAAGACTTATCTCCAACCATACGCCCATGAAAAAGAAAAGAACCGGCCACAGAGACATGGCCGGTTCATAATATACAAATCAATTACTTCGCTGTCGAATAAAGCACATACTTCGTATCCTCACCGACAGTCTCCCTCGTAACAATATACCCTGTACCATCCTCAGCAAAGACAATGTCTGAGAAATTCGAATTGGAAGCCAGAGTTACAAGTTCCGACCAGGTCTTGGTTTTGGAGTCAATATGACGGACTGCTGTCTTCATCACATCGCCATCTTTATATGAAATGGAGACGTATGGGACATCATTGCTGTCCAATGCCATGGATGCAGTGGTACTGCTGGTCATGTTAGTCGTATCAGTCATTACACCTCCGACGATAACCTGCTTTCCAGTAGCCGGATCATACTTGACAACGCCTATCTGATAATCGTTGGCAGCATTGAAAAGAACGCAGAACAAAAGATAAACGGTACCGTCTGATGCGATGTCAAAGTCTGAGAAGAAAGCGGAGTAACCTCCTACAGGCTGACCATCTGTGCCAAGCACTTCAAGATTCTCGAAAATTGTTGTCCAGTTCCCGCCGTCAAGTTTGTAGAGAGAAATATGGCTTGGAACCGACTTTGTCTTTGTTCCATATACATAAAGATAAGGCACTCCATTTATAGTTCTTCCGAACACACCGTTCGCATAAGAAGCAGGCTCCCTGCCGGCAATGGCAACACCGTTGGTCCAAGCAGATCCGTCAAAATGCGCAAGGTTCAATCCCCTCCTAGGCACGGCTACCTTATTGGTGTTATTAAAATGAGCACACCAGACATCATTCTCTGAAATAGGGAAAACTGCTGATACAGAGTTAAAAGTGGCAGAAGTACCGAACATCTGGCCTCCCTCACCTACATAAGTACCCTTACCGTCGGCCACCCGCTTTACAGAAAACTTGTTGGTGAAAGCACCATCAGCAAAAGCCACATAAGGGACTCCGGTAGGATCGAAGCTGAGACTTACTCCATCAGCTTTGGCTATCGCCAATGCACCTGCAACATCCTTGAGTTCAGCGCCATCCAGTTTGAAAAGATGCGGTGCAGCCTCGCCATTTTCATTAGGGGAAGTACCAACCACATAAGGGACACCGTCTTTAGGATTGACAGCAAGAGCAGGAGTGTACTTGACATTAAGCGCCGTCTCCGCCACCTTGCTCCATTTCGCCGGCTCGGCAATCTTCACCGAAAGTTTATAGGCTTTGTAGTTGTTCTTCAGGAACACGACAAGCTGGACATCAGAAGAACAGTCAACCGGAGTCGATCCGCTTACAATGTCTTTTCCGTCCGGTGCACCGCTGGCATCAGCAACATTGACAGAAGCCCCTTCCGTTACCGCGAACTCAGGGACGAGAGTCTTGAGCGCCTCAGGGTCAGTACCGTAAGGCAGGGTGAAACTGATGACATCAGAATTGAAATTTTCTTCAATATAATCAGTCTTGAGGACACCTGCATTGTCCTTGGCATAGAAGCCAAAAGAAGAAAAAGATACGGGGATGACCTCGTCTTCTTTACTCTTGTCACAGGCTGCAAGGAGTGCTACACTCGCCAGGGCAGCCAAAAAAGTTCGTTTACCCATAAGTTTATAAAGTTAATTAAATCAATCATTTAGAGTTATACTTGCGTATCACTAGGTCCTTCATAAGTCTGTCGGGGCCTGGATAACCGAGCGTAACCCCTTCAGCCGACAAAAGACTTATCGTGACCGTATTGTCCTTAGTTTCATCAATATCATGCGGCAGCCAGTCAATCTTGATTGTCTGATCATAAATGCCTGGCATGAACGTAATCTTCCCGCCGACCGTAGCCACCTTGTAATCAATGCCTTCCGACAATCCGTCTCCGCAAGTCACCGCAAAGTTGACGACTATCGGAGCGGACGGCTTAGGACCGGTGTAATGCACTGTATATGAGCCGGTAAACTCACCTTCCGCATCAATGCTGACTACTGACGACTTCGCGGTGTCAAAAGCCACGAAAGCACCGTCAAACGTCGCAATCTTATTGCAGGCACCTGTCAATGCCAATGCTGCCAGAAGGCACGGCAACTTCCATAAAATTCTATCAATCATCCTCATAACCATTAAATATCAACTACCTCTGTGTACTGTTTACCGGATTGGGCTGCATCGCCTTGTTCGCATCCAGTTCGACAAGCGGAATCGGAAGAACGAACCTGTCGTCCGGATAAGTCAATGTCAATACTGACGAGCCGCAGGCCACATCTCTTGTCAATGTCTCATGCCTTCTGGTCAAGTCAAACAACCTGTGGCCCTCAAGGAAAAGTTCCTTGATCCTCTCCCTCTGGACAATCCCGGCCAAATCATCAATGCTTGAGAACGTGACATTGATGTCAGAAGTCTGAACTCCCCTTGCCCTGGCCTCCAGAGCCGCTATATCAGAAACTGCAGTATCAGTATCCCCGTCATGGCAAGCCGCCTCAGCCCGGATGAGATACATCTCGGAAAGCCTGAGAACAAACGGGTCATAACGCTTCTGCGTCTCATCAATATCTTCAGTATCAACGAATTTCATACATACCACAGAATACTCCGTTCCATCAGCAGCTTTATACAAAAGCAGTTCGGAACGGACATCTGAACCGGTCCAGGCATCAGCGTCAGAAGCGAAAATGTCCAGAAGTTTGCCGGACGGATACATCTGAGGACTGGTGTAGTCAAACATTGACCTCAACTTTGCGCCTCCGGAAAGGCCGTTGAGACGGAATATCGCTTCCTGACCTTCCTTGCGGCCGCAGAACATCGCCACATAATCCGCACGCGGTGTCAACGACAGACCATAGTCAGATATTACTTCCGAAGCGTACTTCTTGGCGTCTGCATAGTTTCCCATATAGAGGTACACCCTGGCCATCAATGCCTTGCAAGCCGCTGGAGAGGCATAGAAACAGCCCTTGGTCCAGCCGTCGGCAAACATATCCAGCGCAGTCTGGAGGTCGCTCAGAATTTGCTTGTAAGTAGCTGATGCTGAACTCCTTGTTATCTTGGACTTCACATCAGGTATCGTAGTCATCACAGCAGTTCCGAGATGTGAAGCATCACTGCTGTACGTATAGGTCTGGCCATAGACGAGGCAGAGGTCCAGATGAACCAAAGCTCTCAGAAAATAGGCCTGGGCGATATAGTTGCGGACAGTCGCGGCCTGCTGCGGAAAACGGTCAGACACGGAAGGTCCGTACTGGATGACCTCATTGGCATTGGCAATGATCTCATATCCGTTCTTCCAAATATATCCCACTGCCGTAGTCTCCTCGTTTTCGTCCGAAACGAAGTCGAACTGCTGCCGCCACTCGGACGTTGCTATCTGAAAATGGATCAGGTCGCCGGCCACTTCCGGATACAGGACCATATAGTTGTCATAGAACTTGTACGTAAGCCCATAAATGCCGTTCACCGCAGCATCCAAAGCGTAAACATCTGAGTAGAAATTCTTTATGGAAGTCTTGCCGGTTTTTTCCACCTCCAGGAAATGGCATGAGGCCATCACTGGAAGCAGCATCAGAAAAGCAAATATATTCTTGAGAGTCTTCATATTGTCATTGATATTCATGTTCAATCTCCTCCTGAATTCTGCATTGACCTAAAAACCCACATTGATGCCCAGGGTCAATGTCCTTGTGCGCGGATAGCCGTACATCATTGTCTTATATGAGTTCAGGCCCTTCTTCTGGTCCGGCGTGAACAGATACAGATTGTCGATTATGAGAGAGGCGGAAGCGCTCTTGAGCCTCATCTTCGCAAGCAGACTCTGCGGAATGTTGTATGTCAATGCCACATTGGTCAGGTCGAAGTTGGTCCTGTTGTAAAGGAACCTTGTGGAGTTCATCGCAGACTTCGAAGAAAGGTTGGAGATCTTCGGGAACTTGGCAGGGACGCCTGCAGTAGTCCATCTGTATTTATATACTTCCACGGCCTGGTTGGCACTTATAATGTCATATCCGTCCTTGAAGTAGATGCCCGCATAGGTAGGCAATGCGTAACCACCTATCAGATAATTGATCTGGAAAGACAATGTCCAGTTCTTCCAGCTCATGTTGTTCACAAGTCCTCCGCTCAGAAGAGGTGTCCTGGTCTTTCCCGGGACGCGGTTTGCGGTGCTGAATGTACGGGTGACGTTGCCGTTCTTGTCGTACCACATCGGAGAACCGTCACTCGGGTCAACTCCAGCCCATTTCACAAGGTTCCAGGTCTGGGAATCATAGCCTTCCATCCACGCATAGGAACCGAAACTTGTCGGGACTCCGTTATACAGTTCAAGTATCTTGTTGGTGTTGTGCGCCATGTTGAAATTCGTCGTCCATGTGAAGTTCCTGCGGGCGAAATTGGTGCTGGAAAGGGAGAGTTCAATTCCGGTGTTCCTCATCCTTCCTATGTTGGAAGAGATTCTGTCAGAGGACAATACGCGCGAAACATATATCTTGCTCAGCATGTCGCTTGTGACATTGTCATAATATTCCAGTTCAATGTCGAGAATCTTCTTGAGTTCGATACGTACACCCGCATTGATCATCCTGGTCTTCTCCCACGAGAGTCCCGGATTCGGCACGGAACCGATTATGGCACCGGTGCTGCCGGCATAGGAGTAACTGCTTCCGTAAACGTAAGTTCCGTCGGCACCGGAGGTATCTACACGCGAGTTTCCGGTGAATCCGAACGAGGCCTTGAATTTCAGCATCTTGACCAGTTCGCTATGGAAAAACTTCTCCTTGTGGACATTCCATGACAGACCTGCAGACCAGAAGTTGGACCAACGTGAGTATTCGCCGAAGTCGGAGTTGCCGTCACGCCTGATATTGAACGAGACGTAATACCTTGAATCATAAGAATATACGGCTCTTCCGAGGAAAGACATCTTCCTCTCGATATTGGATGAACTGTAGCCCTTTCTGGACGACTCGTCAGCATAACCGACTTCCTGGATGTTGTCATTCATGAAGCCGCTGCCGGTAGCGTAAAGAGTCTGGTACTTTACCTGCCTGAGTTCAATGCCGGCATACGCGCTCACGCTGTGTCTGTCCGCGAACTTCCTGTCGAAATTCAGTCTCTCGACATTGGTCCAGTTCATATATGAGGCGTCCGCCCTTCTGGAACTTCCCTTCGGATTTCCGGCGGAATCCATGCCGTCAAGAGTCATCCGCGAATAGTAGATATCCTCATGACTGTGTGTATAGTCAATGGCATATTGGGCCGTAAATTTCAGTCCGTCAATGATTTTCACCTCAGCAGAGAAGTTTGCCGAAGTCACCACGGAACGCTGTCTGTTAGTATTGGCCTCACGGTCAGGGACCTCGTTTTTAGTGAACTTCTGCATTGACCATCCTGTCGCGGAATCATATACCTTATTGTACAGGCGGAACGAGCCGTCGTTCAGATAAGGCTCCAAGATAGGCAATGTTTCCAGATAGCCCCTGTAGAGAGGAAACAGGTCATTGTCATTATATGAAGCGGACAGCTGGGCATTGACTTTCAGCCAATCGGTGAAGTCATAGGTGTTTCTGGTCCTGAATGAGAAACGCTGCTGACTGTCCCCTTTCACGGTATTGTTCGTGCGATAGTAAGAGCCTGTCACATAATTGGAAAGCTTGTCCGTCCCGCTGGTAAGGGACAAATCCGCATACAAGTTCGTCCCCACTCCGAAATACTCCTTGGACCAGTCCGTATCTGTCGTAGAATACGAGTTATAGTCATTGTCCTGATAAGGGAACGTATTGAGATTCTTGCCGGCATTGACCCAAGCCTCTTTTGCGACTTCGAGGTACTGCTTCTGGCTCATCATACGGAATTCGGTGCTCTTGTCGATGGTGGCGACGCCGAAATTCACTCTCGCACTCACTGACAGCGGCTTGTTCTTGGTGCCGGACTTCGTGGTCACGAGGATGACGCCGTTGGAGCCGTCGGCACCGTAAATGGTAACCTGGTCTGCGTCTTTCAGCACCGTAATCGATTCAATGTCATCAGGATTCAGATATGACAGCGGAGAAACTGTATATGATGTCCCAGCCATCTGGTTGGTCCTGCCACCCGTATAGACAGGCACGCCGTCGATTACCCAAAGAGGTTCGTTAGACGCGCTCAGCGAAGCCTCACCCCTAATCCGGGTCTCGTAACGGCTTCTGGTCGTACCCGCAGCATCCGTGTTCGGTTCAATGCTCATGCCCGGCACAAGTCCGCTCAGGAGATTGTCAATGCGGGTTTTCGGCTTATCCTTAAGTTGTTCGGCATTGACCTGAAACGCACTTCCGATGAGGTCTTCCCTACTTTGTTTCGTGCCATATGCTCCGACAATCACAGAGCCTTCCAGTTCATTGTCCTCTTCCAGACGCACGTCCAACAATCTCTGCCGACTTACCGTGATTTCCTTAGTTTTCATTCCAAGATACTGGAACACAAGTACATAAGACTCACCTTCTCCCGGCGCAATGATACTGTAGTTTCCGTCAATGTCAGCTGTAGTTCCGATTTTGGTTCCGCGTATCATCACGCTTGCCCCCGCCAAAGGTTCCCCGTCGGCAGTCATAATCTTGCCGGTCACCTTGTCGGCGACCTTCTGTGTCATATTGCTTGGATTTGGCCCTGACACGAATTCAGATGCCCAGGAGCCCCGTGCAGAAAACAACAAACATAAGATGAGGCTGACCCAAAAGGGTTGGTCTCTTTTTTATATAGGGTGTCGGAAGGCTCCGACAGAGTTCCGCTTCGCTCCATCCACCCTCCGGAACTTCGTTCCTCCGGGAGCCGCTCACGAGGCCGCGGCCGGCCACGCTCTGTCGGAGCCTTCCGGCAACTACACAGCTGACTTCATTGCCGGTTTTTCAGCAACAAGTGCCATACTTTGAGCCTGCTTGTGCTTGGACTTTGCTTTATAAGCAACATACTTCCTGAGGTTATGCGCCAAAGACACCAGCCCCCATTCCACCTTCGTTTTTCTCGTTGACCTCAGACGGAACCTCTTGAAGCCATGGTTGAACTTGATGTTTCCGAAGCAGGCTTC
>ERZ1026933.368-NODE-368-length-15121-cov-6.385570_pt1 | contig 15121 bp, 11 predicted proteins | sample MGYA00519252_ERZ1026933 | MGnify/ENA primary metagenome ERZ1026933 (study PRJEB26926, sample SAMN06164828) | human gut metagenome | biome: ENVO:00009003; feature: ENVO:2100002; material: ENVO:00002003 | host: Homo sapiens | place: USA | collected 2012 ... | reverse complement strand
TTCTTAGCGTGAAGCCCGCGTCGAAGTGACCGAGCATACTTGATACCGTTTTCACGTCTATGCCGTTTTGCAAGGCTAACGTTGCGAATGTGTGTCGCAAGTCATGAAATCTCAGGTGTTCCAGTCCGGCGTCTTTCAGAATTTTCTTGTGGATGTTGACCACCGAGTCCGGGTGGTACATCTCGCCTGTTTTCGGGGATGGGAACATCCATGGGTTGCTGGGGTGCTTCTGATGTTCTGCGACCAACAGCTCGACCGCGTCCTGCGGAATTGAGATTTTGCGAATGGAGTTTTCCGTTTTCGGGCGTGTGATATCGGGTTTGCCTGCGTTGTTTCGTCCTGCCTGTTTGCTGACGGAAATCGTCTTGTTTTCGATGTCCAAATCTGACCATTGCAGCGCCACCAATTCGCCTTTGCGCAGTCCGCTGATGAGCTCCAGATAGAACATCGGCAGGACGCCACGTTGATCTGCTGCCGTCAGGTAGGATTTGATCTGTTCCGGCGGCAGGATCCTCATTTCGTGCTTTGGGATTTTGGGCGGAATGCAGTCATCCGCTGGATTGCGCACGATCAGGCGTTCTTTTACCGCCCTGTCGAGTGCGTTGTGCAGCATCGTATGGATGCCGCGAATCGTCGAATCGCTGAGTCCCGGTTGTTTCCCTTTCTGCGCTTCGCGGAGCCGCCCGTGTTCCTGTAGGTCTTTGTACAGCCATTGCAGGTCGCGCCCTGTCAGCTTTTTCAGCGGAATATCCCCGATGCGCGGGACAATGTGTAACTCGATTCCACGCCGGTAATACTCGGCAGTTGAGAATCGCAGATGTGGCTTCGCATAGAGTTCATACCACGTTTGCAGCCATGTGCCGAGCGTATATTCGTCCACCCGTTGAGTGTCAAGCACCTCCGCATCGGCAATCGCTCTGGCGAGCTTCTCTTTCACTTCTGCCTGTGTCTTGCCGAGAACGCTCTTGATGATTCGTTTACCGTTTTTTTCATCGTATCCAGCGGTATATCGCCCTTCCCATCACCCATCCTTGCGCTTTCGAATATTGCCCTCGCCGTTTGCCCGTTTCTTTGCCATGTTCGTGCCTCCTTCGTTTTGGTAGCACAAACAACTACCACAGAAGGGGCGCAAAGTCTACTGATTTTTTCGAAAGATCGGAATATTTTTTATCCGCTTTCGCGCGCGTCAAAAATCCCTATTCTTTGTTTACTGCGGCGCAGTTTTTGCGTGTGCCAGCTGCATTTCTCTTTGCCTTATCCGTCGCTCCCATCCACGCCCAATGTCCGCAAAACGGTCTGCGCATAGACGCGAACAGAAAAATCATTGGGGTGATTGATGCAGTTTCCGGTCAGCTCCAGATAGTGCTTCCCACGGGCGGTCATTTCCCGGAAAACAGAATGCACCGGCGCAATGCAGACACCTTCCAGCTCCGCCGCGATCTGATACAGCACGTCCTGCTGCGCGGGAAGCTGGTTGTTCTGAAAGCCTTTGATCTCCGGATTTGGGATCATGGGCGACACGAGCACAAACTCGCAGTCGGGGCATTCCTTACGTATGGTGCGTATAATCGAGAGAATTGCGCGCCGGTAATCCTCGGCGCTTTCCTGCATACTGTTCATACCAAAGCCCAGCATGATCAGATCCGGCTTGCAGGGCGGAACGAGCTCCGCCGCATGTTCGACCCCCCACTGTACGGTGGAGCCGCCCGCGGCGCGGTTCGTTTTGATCACGGTGCTCTGCGGATAGCGCGCTTGCAACGCGTTCGTCACAAGCTCCGCCCATGCTGGCTGATACGGCGCGTGCCAGAGGGAAACATGATATTCGCCCAGTGTCACCATATCGATGGCGCGCTCATTGCAGCCGCTGGCTTCCCAGCCGGCTGTGATGCTGTCGCCGTAAAGGGTCAGATGAAAGTCTCCTCCCGCGCGCAGCTTTTCCATGCTGCGCGGAAGGCTCTCACCGCAAGTCTTCGGTTGAAATCCCGCCCATTTGTCTCTGTGCGTATAGGTCACGAGCGTCTGCCAGCGATAGACATCGGAAACGACCTCCATGTAGGCTTTTCCGCCCGACAGGCGGACCCAGACTGTTTCCGGTACGCCGGTAAATGGCTTACAATACACGCTGCGCTCCAGATACGGGATGCGCGATGCCTCCGTGCGCACCAGCTGCCGCCCATTTGCGGTATAATCCCGCACCGGTTGGTAAAAAACACTTCCGTCAAACGACGTGACTGACAAAATCTCCTCCGGCTGATACAGCAGTGTTCCGCCGGTCGGTCGCCCGTCTTTGTCGGCGGAAAAACAGACCGGCTCCCGATAGACAAATGTTCCGTCCCAAATCGGCTGCAAAATCCCCATAACGGATGCCTCCTGAAATTTTATGCGTTTATCATAGCAGACTCCGGCAGCGGGAAAATTGTACTTTTTTGATCTGTTTTTCGAAAGCTGCCACTTTGAATTTTTTCGTATTTTGTATATGATAGAGAAAACGGCTCGAAAGGCGGATCTGTATCATGAAGGTGCTGCACAGCTTTACCGCACGGATTCTCGCAATCATGGTGGCGCTGCTGCTTCTGTTCTGCGCAGTCAGTACACTGGCGTGGTATCGGAGCTTCACACGCGAGGCGGCTGAGACCGCGCAGGCGCATCTGGATACGGTCATTGAAACGCTGAACGAAACGTTTGAGGAAAGCCTGCGCGAAATCGACTATACGACCGCGTTTATTTCCAACAAGGTCCGCTCCACGCAGAACAACTGCGTTGTGCAGTTTCTGACCGCGCAGGAGTCCAATGCGCAGGTCGCCTCGTTACAGCAGGCGCGGAGCTATCTCTTCAACCGCTGCAACTTCAAGGCATATCTGAACGGCGTTTCCATCTACGGCTTCGACGGTCGTATCTGCACCTATGGGATCACAACGCCCTATGACGAGGTTTCTCAGACGGAGTGGTTTTCCCAGATACAAAGCGGGCAGGCGGATGTCGTTTATCTAACGCCGCACGCATATACCAGCAAGCAGCCGTCGCCCAAAAGCAGCTACGTCTTTTCCATCGTCCGCCCGGTGCTGAACAACGGCACGATCATCGGCGTGATCAAGGCGGATGTGAAAAGCAGCCTTCTGGAAACGATCTTTGACATTCAGGAAATGCAGGGCTATGCGCTGTATGTGTTTGACCGGGACACCGGCGAAGCCGTCTATGTGCCGGAGGGCGCGGACACTCTGCCGCTGACTCGTTTTCAGGATTCCGTCCCGCGCGGGCACGGAAGCTACACCGATCAGATCGGCGGCGCGGACTGTCTGGTCGTCTATACGACCTCTGAGATTACACCCTGGCAGATCGTCGGCGTCGTCCGGCAGAATACGGTCATATCGGGCTTTTTACAGGTCCGAAACCGTATGCTGCTAATCGTCTTGCTTTGTGCGGCACTGTTTGCGGTCATCGCATTTGCGCTGGCGCACTATCTGACGAAGGATTTACGGAGGCTGACGCGCGCGGTGGAGCAGACCGGCGATGAGGCGCTGGAGCTTCCGATCCGTATCACCCGGCAGGACGAGGTCGGCATTCTGTATCAGCGCATCTGCGCCATGCTGGCGCGCATCCGCACCCTGATCACGAACATCCGCTGCGCCGAAGCGGAAAAGCGCACCTCCGAGATCGCGATGCTTTCCATGCAGATCAACCCGCATTTTCTCTATAACACCCTGCACACCATCAAGGTGCTTTCCATCATGCAGGGCGTTGAGAATATCCAGACGGTCACAGACGCGCTTTCCCGGATGATGCACCTCAATCTGGACACGCGGAAGCTCATCAGCGTTGCAGAGGAAGAAACCTATCTGCGGGACTATCTGCAAATTCAGCAATACCGGTACGCCGGCAAATTCACCTACAGCATTTCCATCGAAGCGGAGGCAAAAGGACATTTTCTGCCGAAGCTGCTCGTACAGCCGGTCGTTGAAAACGCATTACAACACGGGATCGCAAAGGCGCAGGCGACCGGCATCATACAGATACGAATTTTTCTGGAGCAGGAACGGCTGCATATTCTGGTGCGCAACAGCGGACCGGGCTTTGCGCCGGGGCTGCTGGATGGGCAGCACTACTGCGGCGGAGGCTCCAAGCACATCGGACTTCAGAATATTGACCGGCGGCTGCATCTGCTTTTCGGCGATGCGGCGGAGACGCGGATCTTCTCGGGCGAGCAGCTGCTGACGTCCGTGGAGTTGATTTTGCCGGAAATTACAGAAAGCGAGGCGGAGCAGGATGCGGATTTTGATCGTGGATGATGATTTTTTGGTTCGCTCCAATCTCAAACGGTTGATCGAGACCTCGCCGCTTTGCAGGCAGCAGGGCTTTTCCGTCGCGTGCGAGGCGACGGACGGAGAACAGGCAATGCAGATGATTCCGTCGGCAAGGCCCGACCTTGTGATCTCCGACATTCGGATGCCGCAGATGGACGGGCTGGAATTGCAGGAGGCGCTCAAGTGCGCCTATCCGGATATTCTGCTGGTCATGCTCAGCGGATATGACGAGCTGGATTATGTGCGGCAGGCACTGAAAAATGGGGCGATCGACTATATCCTGAAGCACGAGCTGAATGCACAGGCTTTGGAGCAGACACTGCGCACCGCGCAGGAGCGGATACAAAAGCCGCACACGCCGGAGGATGATTCGACGGATAGCCAGCTGGCGCTCAAGCGTGATTTTGTGATGAAGCTGATCTCAGGCTGCTATCGCAGCGAGCAGGAGATCACCGCACGCGCGGGTGTATTGGAGTTGAAGCTGGGACTCAAAAGCATTTCCGTCATTCTTATGCAGGTCCAGCCCCAGAAGGGGAATATGATCGCGGCATATCTGCTGGAATACTCGATTTTGAATATTGTGGACGAAATTTTACAGGATTACCGCGCCGGTATCTGCTGCCACGTTTCGGACGAAAAGTATGTATTTCTGCTCTGCTATGAGGGCACCAACAGCAGCCGGGTACGTGCGGAGATCTACCAAACGCTCTGCGCGCGCATCCGCGCCTGCCTGCAAACCTATCTGAATCTCTCGGCAGAGTTTTATGAGGGACAGACTGTACCAAGCGCCGTACAGGTCCCTAAATCCTATCTCTCCGCGGAGCAGAAATACGAAAACCGCTTCTTTTCGGATGCGGCTTTCAAAGAAACGGCCGCGCCGTCCTTTGACATTCTCTCCGTATTTGACGCGGCGCGCGAAAAGCAACTGGCTGCGGCGATTCGCCAGAATCAGCCCGCGCGGACGCATGAGCTTCTGAACGATGTCTTTGCGCAGCTTTCCGGGATGCAGCCGTCTGCGGATGCCCTGCAAAATTTCTTTATGGATCTTCTCAGCACGCTCAGCCGCGCGTGGGTCGAGCGTGGGGTCGATCTTGCAAAGCTCTATCAGCCCGCAGACCCGCAGCGGGTGTTTCACAGCTTCCGGAATCTGACCGCCGCGCGGACGTGGTTCGGCGAGCTGAACCACCGCGCGTTTGAAGCCGCGGGCAAGGGCAAAAGCCCGGACTCGCCGTATGTCGAGCAGGCAATCAGTCTGATTCGCAGACATTATGCCGAGGATATTTCACAGGGCACCGTTGCGGAGTTCATCGGCATCAGCGCGGCGTATCTCAGCCGCCTGTTCCGCGAAGACTTGAACGTCGGCTTTGCCGATTATCTGTGCTCCTACAGGATCGAAAAGGCGAAGGAGCTGCTGCGCGCCGGAGGCTACAGCAACAAGGAGGTATCCCGGCTGAGCGGCTTCCGTGACGACGCGTATTTTGCCAGAGCGTTCAAGCGCTGCACCGGTATGACGCCGAAGGAATACCGGAAAACGCAGAAATAAAAAGTACCGTTATTTCAAAAAAGAGTACAATTCCGCCCAAAGCCCCTCCAATTATAATAAGGGCATGAGAGAGATCCTCTCAGAACAACGAAACAGGAGGAACCATCATGAAAAAGATTCTTGCATTGCTGCTTGCGCTGATGATGCTCGCATCGCTGGTCGCTTGTAGCACGAAACAGGGAACGCCCGCGCCTGCCGACACGCAGGAGCCGGCGCAGAGCGAAAATGCCGGAACGGAAACGCCCGAGCAGCCCGCGCAGCCGGAAACTCCGGCAGAAATCCCGACCGTCACGATGCTGACCTTCACGGACTGGTACAAGTCCGGCTGGGAAGCGCTGACCGCGTACATTGACGAGCACGCCGAGGAGCTCGGCTTCCGCCTGAAGATTGACATCATCGCCGGCGGCGGCGAGGGCGAAGAGCTTGTCCGCGCCAAGTTCGCGACCGGCGATCTGCCCGATCTGCTTCAGACCTACGGTCCGAAGTGGCTCGACCACAATGCGGGCGTGCTCGATCAGATCGTGCCGCTTCAGAACGTGGATATGTCCGAGTACAGCCAGGATCAGCTGGAGGAAGGACACTACATCTACGACGGTCAGCTCTACGCCGTTCCGATGGACTCCACCTCGCTGGTCGGCATCTTCTACAACAAGGACGTCTTTGCAGCTGCCGGCATTGAAGCCGCTCCCACGACCTGGGACGAGTTCCTGGACTGCTGCGAAAAGCTCAAGGCGATCGGCGTGACTCCGCTGTACTATTCCGGCGCCGACACCTGGACGCTTCAGTGCATCACGCACTTCGGCTTCAACGAGGACGTTGTGGAAAGCGGCTTGAGCTATACGGAGTTCTGGAACGAGATGAACACCAACAAGCGCCACTATTCCGATGCCATCAATTTCAAGAACGCCATCATCATGTCCAAAGACATGGTCGAAAAGGGCTATGTCAACAGCAGCTTCCTCTCCGACACCTATGACATGGCGCAGACCGCGCTGGCAGAGGGCACTGCGGGTATGTACTGCAACGGCACCTGGGTCTACGACGAGATTGCCGGGAAGTATCCGGAATCCGCCGACAAGATCGGCTCGTTCATTCTCCCGCTGTATGAGAAGAACTACACCTGTTCCTCCATGCCCGGCTCCGTTGTCATGACCGTAGCCTGCAAGGATCAGGCGCTCGGCGAAAAGGTCCTGAACTTCCTCGCCTCCTCTGAGGCGCAGCAGATCTACGCGACCGCGCAGCCCGGCATCTACCTCAACCAGAAGGTGACCTGCGAGCTTCCCGAGGCATATCGGACGTTGTATGATGAAATGCTCAAGGGCAACAGCATGGAGGTCTGGCAGAACGGCAACGTCTACCACTACGGCGACTATCATATCCACGTGCAGGACTATCTTGCCGGAGGCATGGACATCGATCAGGTCATCAGCCTGCTCGACAGCGACACTGCCGACAACGCCAAGGCTGCAAACGACCCCAACTGGAATTAAGGTCCACAGAAGCTGAATATTGATGAATAAATGGAGTGCCTGCACTCCATTTATTCATATCCGTCAAAAAAGGAGCGTTCCCTTGAATCAGACCAAATCACTCAAATTGCGGATGAAAAGCCCATATCCCTATTCGCTTGTGCTGCCCGCGCTGATCGTTTACGGTGTTTTGTACGTGCTTCCAGCGGCATCTGGCTTTCTTCTGTCCTTTTTCAACGTGAAAACGTTCAAAATTTCCTCCTTTACCTTTGCGGGGCTGGAAAACTACGCAACTGTCCTGCGCAACCCCTATTTCAGCGTCGCGATCAAAAACACCCTGCTTTTTTCCATTGTCACGACGCTCGGAAAGGTCGGCTTCGGGCTGGCGCTGGCGCTGCTGGTAAACAACCGCTTCCGCGGTGTAAACTATATGCGGACGGTTTTCTTCCTGCCTGCCGTGCTGAACAACGTCGCCGTCGGGCTGGTGTTCCGCTCCATGATGCACCCGTCCGGGCTCATCAACCGCACGCTGACCGCAATCGGGCTGGGTGCGCTGACGCAAAACTGGCTGACCAATCCGAAAATCGCCATCTTCTCCTGCGCCTTTGTGGAGATCTGGAAATGGACGGGCTATACGATGGTCATCCTGCTTGCGGGGCTTCAGGCGATCGACACGACTTACTATGAAGCCGCAGAGCTCGACGGTGCCAGCCGCTGGCAGCAGTTTCGCTCTGTGACGCTGCCGCTCATCATGCCCGCATTCAACAACGCCGTCGTCATCAGCATCGTCGGCGGGCTCAAGGTCTTCGATATTGTGCAGGCTTTGACCAACGGCGGTCCCGGCAATGCGACCTCCGTTTTCGGAACGCTGATCTACTCCTCGTTCAGCAGCGGAAGCTATGGACGCGGGTGTGCCGCCAGCATGATCCTGACGTTCTTCGTGCTGCTCATTGCCCTGCCGACCAATCGCTTCCTGTCCGGAAAGGAGGTCGAGGTATGAAGCGGCGTACACATTTTCTGCGCACGGCGGTCGGCTTCCTGCTGAGCCTTTTCATGCTCACGCCATTTGCCATGATCGTTCTGAACTCCTTCAAGACAAAAAAAGAGGCGGCAGAGCTTGGACTGGCACTTCCGAAGCAGTGGAACATCCTTGAAAACTACCGGGCAGTGATGGAGACTGGCGTACTGCACGCATTTCGCAACAGCTGCATCGTGACCTGCCTTTCCGTGCTGCTGATCATCCTTCTGTCCGCGCTGGCGGCGTTCATATTGCAGCGCCGGAACACGCGTTTCAGCCGGAAGCTCACAACCTTTTTCGTGCTGGGGCTCATCGTGCCGGGGCAGATCATTCCGACGTATATGCTGTGCAGCTACCTGCATCTGAAGACATTTGCAGGTGCGGCGGCTGTCCTGACGGCGGCAAACCTGCCGCTTGGAACATTTCTGTATCTGGGTGCGCTCAAGAGCATTCCCCGCGACATCGACGAGGCGGCAATTCTGGATGGCTGCGGCTCGCTGACGCTCTTTTTTCGCGTCGTTTTCCCGTTGCTCAAGCCCATGACGGTGACGCTCTTTATCCTGACGTTTATGAACATCTGGAACGATTTCGGGACGACGATCTATTTCCTGAACACATCTAAAAACTATACGCTGCCGCTTACCATCTACAATTTCTTCAGCACGCACAGCTCCGACTGGAATCTGGTCTTTACCGACGTGGTCATCGTCTCACTCCCGGTCGTGCTGCTGTATTTCTGCGCGCAGAAGCAGATCATGTCCGGCATGACCTCCGGCGCGGTGAAGGGGTGAAGCACATGAGAATCTTTCCAACATCGGATGCAGATTCCATTTCTTATGCGGAAAATCTCCGTGATTTCCGGACGCGTGGCGTGGAGCCGCACAGCGCATGGCCCTCCGGGCTGGCGCGTTCCTCCTATTGGCGCTTCTTCGCGGACGGAGCGGAGCTTCCGGTCTATGACACGCCGGTCACGCACGGCGGACCGCATAGCTTCGTCGTGATTCCGTTCGACGCATCGGGGCTGACCGCGAAGTCCATTCCGCCTCTGCGCAGCGCAGAAATCTTGCCAGAGTCGCTGCATCTGTCCGGAGCGCTTTGCGGTCAGGAACTGCACTTTTCCGCGCCGGAAGCGGACAACCTTCTCATTGAGGCGAACGGCAGCCACCTGCACCCGCTGGCAGTTTTCCGCGCAAATGATACAGCTGCTGCCCCGAATCCGGAGGATGATTCTGTCCTGTTTCTGGAGCCCGGCATTCACCGTATCCGCACACTGGAGCTCAAAAGCGGGCAGACGCTGTATCTTTCGCCTGGAGCGATCCTCGTTCCGGAACAGCCGGACGAGACAGAGCCTGTTCTGGAAGCACACGATTGGGCTGGAAAGCCGAATTATCAGGATTTTATCCATGCGGAGGGACAGAAAAATATCCGCGTCTGCGGTGCAGGCATCATCGATCTGACTGCGCTGGACTGGCACGCGCGGCGCAGCATGGTCTTTACCAGCTACGAAGACGTTTCCGTATCCGACGTCATTTTTGTCGGTGCCGCGCATTGGACGCTCCCGTTTTTCGGCTGCAAAAACGTTCATGTTGACCGGGTGCGGATGCTCGCCTACCGCGAGAACAGCGATGGAATCGATCTGGTTGACACACAGCACGCGCTGGTGGAAAACTGCTTCCTGCGCACCGGCGACGATGCCGTCTGTCTCAAGAGTATGGCGCTCACGCCGCAGACCGGGACACACGATATTCTTGTTCGGCGCTGCATGGTCTGGAACGACAAGGTCCGCGCCTTCGGCGTGGCGGGAGAATCGCGCTTCGGCATCCATGATGCGGTATTTGAGGATTGCGATGTGCTGCACAGCATGGCAGACTGGACGACCGAGGTCGGCGCGCTGGCGATTTATATCTGCGACGCGGCGGAGGTGCACCATATCACGTTCCGAAACATCCGCATCCGTCAGGAGAGCAATTACGCCATCTGCTGCGTGATCACCCGCGACCGTTGGTCCACGGACCGGGAAGCCGGGCAGGTGCATGATATTACCTTCGAGGAGATCACGATGCCGGAAAACTATCTTATTTTCCTCTCCGGCTTTTCTGAAAGCAATCGTCTTTATCATATTTGTTTTAAAAACGTATCAACATGGTGGAATAGTTCAAAACCTGCGAATGACATTTTCTATGAACACTTGGAACAAACAAAATTCGTAAGCATAACAGAATAAAATGGGAGATGATTCTATGAAAAGATTTTTCACATTCGTATTAACCATTTCTTTGATTATTTCTTGCATGACATTTTCTGTTCAAGCGGTTTCATTTGCAGACGACTATGTTTTCCCAGCGGGGCTTCCCACGAAGTATCGATCCTCAATATTTACTGTCTCAGTAGATGAAACGCCCGTTGGAACATATAAGGCAGGCTTGAACGTATGGGGCAACGAGGTTGCTTGCTGTGCGTTTTCGACTGCAACTGCTGTAACGATTACAGTAACTACGGACTTTGCTTTTTCATCTGCCAGGATACTTCCGCGAAGTGCAAATATATCGTGCTCAAAAAGCGGAAATACGTTAACCTTTTCCATTACATCACCACAGAATCTGACCGTATTATTCGACGAAAACTTTCAAGGGAATGTGCTTCATATCTTTGCACAGGCTCCAGATAGTGACATTATAGACCGCGAGGATACGAACACCATTTACTTTGGGCCTGGCTATTATGATTATGCTTCTCAGTCACCTCTCCGCGTTGAAAGCGGACAAACGCTGTATCTAGCAGCCGGAGCCGTTCTTCGTGGAAGAGTTCTTGTTTCCAATGCATCTAATGTTACAATTTGCGGTCGCGGCATCATTTTAAATGACTTCACAACGAGTGACGGTTACGACAGTGTTGCATTGACACTAAAGAATAGCAGTAATGTTACAATAAAAGATGTTACCATCCTGCGAAATTCAGCTTCGTGGAGTGCGTTTATGTGGAAATGCGGAAACGTCTCCGTTGAAAACGTAAAAATTCTAAATCCAAAATATGCGTGTTCAGATGGATTTGATATCGCCAACAGCCATGATGTAACATTCAATAACTTATTCATCCGTTCTTGCGACGACAGCATTGCCATTAAAGGGACCGGGAATCACGGTTATAATGTAGCTGAAAATCCAGCAGAAACACAAGCGAATTATAGAATATCCATCCTGAACTCACAGGTATGGAGTGATACAAATAATGCACTAGGAATTGGTGCAGAAACTGTCGCTGCTTACTATGATGAAATAACCTTTGAAAACATCGACATTCTTTATAACTACGACGACTACACTTATCCAGATCAATTCACCGAGAGATCAGCGCTTAATATTTGTGCATTGAATGCGACCAATATTTCAAACATTACATATGCAGACATTCGCGTAGAAAAAGCGAAACGTCTGATATCGGTTACAATGCCAAATGATTTTTGGTTTGGCAGTCTGCAAGGAAACTGGAATTGGAATGGAAGCTTCTCTGGAATCACATATCGCAACATCATTTCCTATTCAAATGGCAGTAATGAAATCCAGATTCTTGGGCACGATTCAACACACACTATTTCAGATATACAGTTTGATAATATTCAGATAAATGGGCAAATTCTTGATTTGAGCAGTCCGCTTTTCAAAACGAACAAATACACAAAACAGGTAAAGCTTTGCAATAACGGAATCGTACTCCAAACAAAAGACGGTCCATTTGGTAGCAATGTACACAATGCGGCAGAAGAATATTCTGCTGGAATGCAGGGATATAAGCAATGGTTTTACCGCACATGGACAAATGGAGTTGGCAATGCAGATATGCTCTGGAATCGTGATGGAAGCTACCATTGGCGTGGTGTCCATGCCTACGACGCAATTTGGATGTACGATAATACGCTCTATATGCATCCCGATACAGATCAGACAATGCTCGAATGGACTGCATCTAGCGCTGGAACAATTCAAATCAGCGGAAGCGTAAGAAAATATGATGTTGCAGGCGGCGACGGAGTGTCCATAAGTATTTGGAAAAACAATACGCTAATCTGGCCAACAGCTGGATGGCGCACTATTTCATATAATGATAGCATCGGACTGAGTCATGACTTTGCTGTTGATGTAAATTGCGGAGATGTCATTTCTTTTCGAGTTGATGAAGGAGATAACAATGCCTACGACACTACAATCTGGGACGCAAATATTGTATACAATTTCTACAGATCATGTTAGAATCCGTGACCCATTCGTCGTTGCAGACCGCGCCTCCATGCAGTACTATCTGTTCGGCACAACGGATGCGGACCCATGGAACGGCGTCGGCATCGGTTTTCAGGTATACCGCAGCCGGGACCTGAAGCTCTGGTCGGAGCCGGAATACGCCTTTCGCCCGCCGGAAGGCTTCTGGGGAACGAAAAACTTCTGGGCTCCGGAGGTTCACCATTACGAAGGCAGCTGGTATCTGATCGCAAGCTTTTATGCAGAGAACCGGCACCGCGGCGTACATATCTTCCGTTCCGGGCAGATCACCGGACCATACGTTCCCATTTCGGGGTCTCCCGCAACACCGGAAGATTGGGACTGTCTGGACGGCACGCTCTATGTCGAAGAAAATACGCCCTGGCTGGTTTTCTCTCATGAATGGACGCAGATCCAGAACGGCGCCATCTGCGCACTTCCGCTGGCAAAGGACCTCTCCAAGGCAACTGGAGCGCCGGTCACACTGTTCCATGCAAAGGATGCTCCGTGGAGCGTACCGGACACCGGCGACGTCGTGGTTGCGAAGGGCGAAAACTATGTAACGGACGGTCCGTTCCTGTTCCACGAGGATGGGAAGCTGAAAATGCTGTGGTCGAGCTTCGCGGCAGACGGCTATGCGATCGGAATTGCGGAAAGCCGGACCGGGAAGCTCACCGGACCGTGGACACAGCAAAAAGCGCCCGCGTTTGATTTTGGCGGGCACGGAATGCTGTTTGACGTATTCGATGGGACACGCTATCTTGTGCTTCACGCGCCGAATACATCCGGGCAGGAACGGCTGCGGTTTGTCCGCTGGAACTGAGAATCTATCGAACAGAGCACCCCTCCATACACGGTCGAGATGCCCTGTTATTCTTCGCCTCCTGCGGCGCGGATTTTGAAAAGCAAGAATTACAGGATCTGCGAATAGCCCTGCGCCTTGCTCGTGGTCTTTATGCTTTATACCCTATCGCCAGCCGCTTCTGCATGAGCTTTTTGCAGCGTTTAGAGTCCGCGCGGATGCCCATTGGGTTGCTGGACGGCGCAGTATCCTCGGCGGCACAGAGCGCAAATAATTGTTCAGTAAAGCGTTGTTTTTTCAGAAGGCAGCTTGCAAGTATTTAGGCTTGCAAGCTGCCTTTTGCTGCAACCTCAGAGCCGATTCTGCTGACGCAGAACCTCTTGGAACGAGATCTGACCATTCGTCCGCAGCACCTCCTGATAACTCATGCCGCGCATTTTCTGGTATGTTGCCGCGTCGATATCCGTGTCTGATGCGAGGATGTGATTGCAGACGTTTTGCTCGACAGCCTGCTTGAGAAGCAGCTTGCCAATGCGGTCACCGAACATACTAAGGATCGCTTCGAGCGTTTCTCCGAGGATTTTCGGCAGAAAATCTCCGGCGTACTCGCTCTGTAAATAGCCGCAGTAAAATAGAATTGCTTTTGCTACGAATTCGTTCTGCGTGCTACATCTGTCGCTTTTGTAGTGTTCCTGCACCCGCTGCCAAACAGTGTCTTCCATCCAGACTGTGTGGCGGCTTCGTTCTTCTGTTTTCATGCGCAAACCCTCCTGAAATCCTAATAGCGTCAAAATTATCCTTGATTTTACTGGTGCTTCGCGGCTTTTGGGAAATAACAGCGTCATTCCATTTTTGACAGCCGCAGAAAAGCGCCATTTTCATCCCCCGAAACAGCCCGCACTGCGGGCAGAAGTGGACGGCCGGACGCAGAAAAGCGTCAGGCCTTTCTCCTGCTTCGCCGCTTGCGGCTTCTCCCTCTGCCGAAATTCGCTCGCAGACGTCCTTTTTCTGCTCTTGGCGTTCCTGCAACACTCCCGCACGGCGGTGCAACGTCCGGTCTTCGGGCTTCCGGCGGGTACATGCTCGGCTGGGCTGCGAAAGCGGCACAAACCGCCAACACGGGCGCGACAGACTGTGACTGGCGTTTTGGCTGTGCGATCAACCTGTGTTTTCAATAAAATCGGCATATCTTCTCCTTGCTGCGTCCTCGGTAAGCTTCTGCAGCTGCCGGTCATAGTCCTGCTGGAGCGCCGCTTGGATCGGCCGGATGGTGAATAGCAGATTTCCGTTGCGCTTGCATCCATCTTTCGTCGTCACCATCGTCGGCTCTGTCCCGAGCAGCCCACGTTCTTCCAGCGACCGGATGTACTTGCGGATCGTGTTCGGACTTAGCCTAACCGCTTCACTGATTTTTCGGTAGCTCAGCCAGCACTGGAACGTCTGGCGATCCTCGCAGAACAGCAGGTAGGCATAGATTGCAATTTCAGCTGCGCTCAGACCCAGCGAGAAAATTTCTTTCGGCAGAGGGAAGTAGTCCTTGACCGGATCGCGTGTCGGCCAGAGATTTCGCTTCACTCAGTTCCTCCCGTGTGCTGCTCCACCCATTGGATGAATGCTTCCTTCGGAACGACGATCCGATTCCCGATTCGCAGCGCGGGGAAATCTTTCTCGTGCATCAGCTCGTAGCTGCTGGACGGCGCAATGCCCAGCACTTTCGCTACTGTCGCCGCGTTCA
>ERZ1026933.338-NODE-338-length-15596-cov-5.596680_pt1 | contig 15596 bp, 15 predicted proteins | sample MGYA00519252_ERZ1026933 | MGnify/ENA primary metagenome ERZ1026933 (study PRJEB26926, sample SAMN06164828) | human gut metagenome | biome: ENVO:00009003; feature: ENVO:2100002; material: ENVO:00002003 | host: Homo sapiens | place: USA | collected 2012 ... | reverse complement strand
AAGGTATAGCAGGTCAGATAAGTAGAGGCGGAAGTAATACTGGGCAGTGTGCTGATGATCTGGTAGTCAACACTGTCTCCGTCAGAAGCCGTACCGGTGTCTGCGTAGCCGTCGGTGATGCTGCCGCTGCCGTTATGCTTGCCGGTATCGTCCTTGCTCTCCCGCAGGGTCTTGTCCAGCGTCGGATTACCGGTCAGATTCTTTGGGTATACAGTCACATCATAAATCCAGCTACCGTCGCTGGACGTCATGGGCAGGCAGATGAAGAAGGGATTACAGGTACTGGTGACCATTTCCGGTACTTTGGTTTCCACCACGAGATACAGTCCCAGCTCCAGATTCTCGGCCTTGGTTTTGCCGTAAGTATCTGTCAGGGGCATGGCAGTACCGCTCTCAGTGACGTAGGCTTCCAGAGCGTTCTTCACGGTGGTGGCATTGGCTTTCAGCGCGGTACTCAGGGCAGAGATAAGGGTGTCAGACTGATAGTAGTAATTGGAATCGTCCAGCTGGCCGGAACCATCCGCCTTCTCATAACGGTTAGCGCCGTTTCCCAGTCCCAGTGCGTTCAGGAGGTCTGCTCCCGCGGTCTTGCTGATGCCGTAGAGGGTCTCCACATGGTCAGAGTCCGCACCGTCCGCCGTGGATTCCGTAACCTGAACAACATCCGCGACCCGGAGATAAGTAAACTCCACATCCTTCAGGGCATAGCTGGTGAGGGTATCATTCACGTTCTGGTCGTAGACTCCAGTAGACACGTAGCTGGAGTCCCATGCGCCATCCTTCTCGGCGCTGGTCAGATCCACCTTGTAGATGGTCAGGGAGCCTTTGGCGGCGGTATCGACGCCGGTATCTTCCGGCTCAGCGGCGGAAACGCCGATGGGGAAGCAGAGAAGCAGCGTCAGGGAAAGAATCAGGGCGATCACTTTGGTAAACTTTTTCATTAGAAGCATTTCCTTTCATAATATAAGTAAATTTTTGCCATGGCGTATCCACAGGCAGCGGCCTGTCCCTTGCTCTGTAGGGCGGGTTCATAGGGCTATTTCCGCTTCTTTGCCATGCGGATCAGGATGAACAGCAGAACGACGCCGGTTCCGACCTGTATGGCAGTCATGGCGGTATAGCCTGTAGAGCCGGTCATGGGCAGTTCAAACACAGGTGCATTCACCACGGTCAGCCGGATGAAATTCCCGTCATCCTTCCGGATGCCCCCCTCATAGACAGGTTCCGTCAGGAGCTGATATCCCTTGGGCGCTTTCGTTTCCGTCACGCGGTAGAGACTGCCGGAGTACAAGCCGGTGAACCGCACCTCACCGTCCGCTCCGCTGGTGAGCTTTCCGTCCGTAAGCCCTTCCGCAGTGCAGGTTCCCTCCGTGACATCCGGAGAATCCGTATAGGTCACCGTCTGCCACTGCCGGCCGTCCTTTGACCATTCCAGCAGAAACTCCGCCCCGGCAAGCGACTCCCCGTGGGTATCCGTCTTCTGAATCCGGATCTCTCCGGGCTTCATGCGGTTGGTGAAGGTCACCTCCGCCGTCTGGCCTGCCGAGATCGTTACGGTTTGGGGATTGGGCGCGTCACAGGTGTAGGGGCTGTCCTCCGGGATGATCTCCTTGACTGTGTAGGTTCCAGGAAGAAGATAATCCGTCAGAATGGTTCCGTCAGATGCGGTGGTATAACTCCCCACCAGCTTATGATTGCTGTCATAGACTTCAAATTTCCAACCGGCGGTGCTGCCGCCATCCGGCATGGTCTTGATGATCTTCCCCCTGCCCTTGTGCGTATTGGAAAAAGTCACCGTCGCCGTACCGTTTGCTGTGACCGTGACTGTTTTCACGGAAGTGTCGCAGACCCAGTAAGGATCGCTGCCAGCTTCCTCCCTCGCGTAGTAAGTACCGGGCGTCAGGCCCGCGGCAGTGATCGTTCCATCCGCGCCCGTGGTAAAGGGCGAGCCGGTGACCGCGCTGGTGCAGGCGGAATCTGTGTACAGTCCGATCTTCCACCCGCCCAGATTCTTCCCCGTGTTGGTTTCCTTCACCAGTTTTACGCCGCCGGTATTCCGCTTGTTTGTAAAGCTGACCGTCGCCGCCGCGCCAGCCGTTACCGTCACCTTCTGCGGATTTGCACCGGAACAGTAATACAGCTCACCGATAGCGCTGTCCGTATGCCCCAGTTCCCTGACGTAGTAAGTCCCCGCCGTCAGACCGGCAGCGGAAATCTTGCCGCCATTGTCAGTGGTATGAGGGCCGGATACCAGCTTCGTACAGGCGGGATCCGAATAGATACCGAATTTCCATCCGGAGAGGTTCTCTCCATCCTCGGTGGTTTTGGTCAGGCGAATACTTCCCGGCCGTGGAGCGGCTTTCAGCTTGAAGTAGGCATTGAGGCTGCCTGCGGACGCAGTGTCCAGAGACACCGTTGTCTGGTAGCTGGAGCCGGACATATACCAGATTCGGTATGTGGACTCGGATGCGGAAGGCAGATTCCGGGCCGCTTTGTATACCGCAGACTCGGAGATATCCCCGGTCTGGGTGATGTACAGCGTGTTCCCGCTCTTGTAAAATTTCGCGCCATTCCCATCCATGAAGGAAAAGTTGGACAGGACGCCGTTGCTGTCCGTCACCGAGGTTTCCTCCCCTGTCAGGGTGATGGTGGGCGCGCTGCTGACGGAAGCGCCGGTAAAGCTGGGTATCTTCTTCGCCGCATGAATCGCGTCTACCAGAGCGTTATACTTGGGCGCAAAATACGGCACGCTGGCTTCCCCCGCGTTGTAGAAGATATCGCCTGATGTGCCGCACGAATTCACGGAATTGCTTTGGAATGTGGCAGGGTCACGCAGGCCGCAGACGATCTCATAAATAAGGAACTGGGTAGCGATCCGCAGGGGGACATTGGGGTTGCTGTCCTTTTTCGTAGTGGTCACGCTGACAGCGTGATCCCACATCCGGTCACTGTACAGGAGAATCAGTCCAATGGCCTCCCGGTAATCTTCCGGCATGGCGTACCACACATTGCTGCCCGCGGTACTGCCGCTGCCATCCAGTGTCACACCCCGGTCAACGGAGTTTCCGGAAGTGCTTGCGCCGTAGCTGCGCCAGGGTTCAATGCAGTACAGCGGTTCGTCCGGATAGGCAACACCGCCATACCGAGCGAAATGCCAGCCCAGGTTTTTGATATAGGCTGTCCGGGCAGCGCCGGTGCCATTGGGTTTGTATTCGCAGGAAACCTGTGACTTCAGGACAGTGGTGTAATTGCCATTGTCCGCGTAGTCAAACAGCAGGATGCTTTTCTGGGTACTGCCGACAGACATTACAGCATAATCATCCTGCGGGTTAGCGATGTCTGGTGGTTCTGTCGGCTCCGTGGGTTCAGTAGGGTCAATACTATCTGTCCCCTCGGAGACTGTTTTCTCGGGCTGGGTGCTGTCTGCACCTGATTCCACGGCGTAGGCGGTGGGGATGATGCCGATGAGAAGCATCACCGCGAGGAGAATTGAGAGACAGCGTTTCAGGTTTACTATCATTGAGTCACCCTTCCATAAAAAATAGCCCCTGCTTTCGCAGAGGCAAGTTACCAACGTCTGGCTACATTCCACCCATCTCCAGGGGAAGCATCCCGTCGTCACAGTCATTCACCCAGTCCGGGTACTGAGGTTCGGGATATGGAGGCTGGGGATAATACTCCCGCTGGTGCTGGACTTCCTGCAAAATCCCCTGTTCCTCATAGCTCTGCTTTGGTGTGTAGTTGGGATCGATCTGCTGCTGGTATGCCTGCAGAACCGTCTCCTGCAGCTCCAGCTTCGCGGAGTTGGTCAGAGCGAAAAACAGATTGCTGTACTTCTTCTGCCCGTCCTTCCCGGAATAGGTTTCCTGAGGCATGGAGACAAACAGGCCCTTCTTTCCGTCCATGACCTTCAGGTTCTTGACCACAAACATCCCATCCAGGGAGACGGAGGCAATCGCCTTCACATTGCCGGAATTCACCATCCGGTCGATTTTTGCTTTGATCTTCATGCCGCACCTCAAAAACAGTAGAATGTCATACCCATGTCCGCCCGAACTTCCCGCTGGGAAATCTGCTGAGGTTCCGCGTACACTTGCAGATACCGATTGACCTCCGCATCTGTCAGAGAGCGGAAGTTCTCCCCCGCGTCGCCAATGACGAAAAATGGCCCCGCAATGACGGAACCACCGTCCAACCGGCGGTTGCCCTCCATACCCAGCAGCTTAGCTTCATCGTTTGCTACAATGAGGGTTCCGTCACGGTGGCAATAAATGCATTCGATCAGCCCACCAACTTCCGCCTGCAGGTCTTCCAGCTTCGTGCCGATCTTCTTCTCCACAGCAGGCTTTCCCGGCTCCACATACACGACCCGATATTGGTTCATTCAAGCTCCCCCTTCTTAGGGTTATCATGGCTCTGCGCCCAGAGGACAGAAAGATGCACCAGCGCGCTGTAACGCTGCTTTTCATCCAGACTGTCCAGAAATGCCGTAATGGCAGCATCCCGTCCAGCGCCGGGGTTCTTCTCTTTCCCGCAGGTACTCTCCCGCCGCACCAGCACACTGTCATCCTCCACGAGCTGGAAGGACACCACATCATCCGGCTGAAAGCCAGCCTTCTGTCGGATTGCCCAGGGAATGGTGATCCTGCCTTCCCTGCCGATGATCCGGAAAATCTTCATTCCCGGCACCCCTCACAGCAGTCACAGGGACAGTACCGGCTGCCGCCGCATGCCTCCTCGTCCACCGCCTGAATGATGATACGTCCCCGGGATACATGCATCTGGACAGTGGAACAGGGTCCAATCCCCACTTCCTCCAGCATGTCCGCCGGAATGGCCATAAGGACGGTTTCTACAAATTCGTTGTTCGGTTTTTGCATGGTATCATTCGCTCCTTCAAAATCTGTTCTACCGGGATTGTCTCTCCCAGCAGTTCATTCAGGGACATCTGTAGGGGAACCTCCCGCTCCCGTTCCAGAAGATCGTAGTTGCCGATGAGCAGCTCCCCAAACTGCTTACCGGGGGCATACTTCTGCACCATGGGGTGAATGCGCTTAAAGTCCAGAATCTGATAGTCCCTGAACAGATACCGGATTTCCTGGCAGTCCACCTGAGAAACCAGCCACTTGCCCTTGCATTTTGCCAGCGTATCCCGGAGCAGGACATGGTGATCCCAGCCGAACTCCGCGTCATAGACATACTCGCTGTCATAATAGGGCGGGTCGCCGTAGAAGAAACTGTCCTCCCGGTCGTAGTGAGGGATAAGCACCTCAAAGCTCTGCTGCTCGATAATGACATTTTCCAGCCGCCGGGACATCTCCCAAATCTGCGTAAACAGGGTGCGCACGCTGAATGGCTGACAGGCGAAGCTCCGTCCGGAGCTGGAATAGCTGTTGCGCACACGCATCAGGTAAGCAGCCGCCTGCCGGACATCCCGGTAGTCCGAGCGCTTCCGGAGGGATGTTTTCAGCTTCTCTGCTTCTTCCGTCAGAGAGGTGGGTGTTGTTCTGTCAATGATCTCCAGCTGATCCGCCAAATGGATGGTGGGTTCATTGCCGCCATCGTGGAAGTGGAGCCAGCTGGAAAACTCCTCGCGGGAATTCAGGGGTAGCAAGTCCAATTCCAGCAGCAACTCTGCCGGACGGTTCTTCACTACCCGGAAGAAATTCACCAGCTCGCCCTCGATGTCATTGTAAACCTCAAATTTGCTGGGTTCCTTCCCCAGCAGCACAGCGCCGCTGCCACCGAAGATTTCAATATAGCGTCCGAATTCCCTGGGGAACACGGACAGGATGATCGGCAGCAGGTTTGTCTTGTTTCCAATGCGGGTTATGGGTGTTCTGATAGGTCATCTCACGCTCCATTCATAATAGATAAGGCCGGTACAGTGCCTGCGGTCAGGCTGCTGTATCGGCCGTTGGGTTTGGTTTTCTTCCTGTATTCAGGGCACCTGTCCTTCAATTTGCGTCGGTCTTTCAGATTCATCACCCCCTCCATGGTTTTGAAGCATCGCACTTCGATAGCATGATTTTAGGAAAAGTCAAGTATCCTCTGCAGAAAGCAAAAAAGCCGTTATGGTTTCCTCTCGGATTCCATAACGGCCTTAATTCATTTCCATGGACAGTTCTTCAGCCTGCTCTTTGGCTGTGATATTCACATAATCCCCAATAATGCTCAGGGCGGAATCATAGCCCTGGCATTGAAAAATTCTGCTGCGCATTTCCTCCGCCTGTTCCTGCATTCCATTCTCCCGGAGTGCCTCTGAGGCAATTCCCATAATGCGGAATATGTTCCCGTCCTCACCTATGAGCGGACAGTCGGGTTTAGCACCTTCAAGCGAGGACTTCTGTTTCTGAATAAAACCGCCCAGTCGGTTCGGTACATAGTCAGACAGCCATGTTCCGCCGAAGGTGGAATAGAATGCCAGCCGCCATGCGGCAAGCTTTCCCACATCCAGTTCAATATCCTCTTTGAAGGGGAACAGCATACAGGTCAGCCCGTCATGCCGGAAGGTATAGGCTTCTTCAAAGCCAGCGCCCTTTTTGAGAATGCCTTCCTGAGCGAGAATCTCATTGATGCCATCCAGCCACTCCTGTGGGTCGCCGCCGCAGCCTTGAAGGACAAGTCCCTCCTGGTCCTCCATACGACGGAGCTGCTCCGTTGAAATCAGCCGTATGCTCACAGCTCCATCTCCCCCATTTTCATTCCCTGCTCCTGAATTATTTCCTGCTGGGTCAGTTTGCGGAATCTGTCTTCACCGGGAATGAGAGAAAGGCAGCGCCCATTGTCCCAGGCAACGGCGAGGGTGCCAGCATCATCCACATACCGCACGGTTCCTCTGGTTCCAGATTCCACTGGGGAATATGGATCATTCATGTTGTTCAGAATAACACGTGTGCCGGGTGGATAGTTCTTTCGAATAAACTCCACCTGCTCACGGCTGGGAAATGGCATATTCATTTCGTTTTCTCCTTTTCAGATAATTTCATCAATCGCGTGCGCATACAATCCCCGTCACCGCCCTGACAAAGAAAGCCGTGACCGGGAAAGGGACATCCCTCGCACAATAGGGACGCTGTACAGATGGGCTTCTCCGTCTGGGCGGGAGGCCCAGTGTGGGAACGGTATTCCGGTCTGGTTCTGTTTGGCTTGGAATTTGCTTTGTTCGGATTTTTCAATTTTAACCTCCATTTCCCCTAGCGCCTTTTTTCAGGCGCGGGATATTGTTCTAAGAAAATGAAAAAAGCCGTCCTCCCTAAAAAGGAGAACGGCTGGGAAAAGGGTGCTGAAAGGTCAGTGCCCTTTTTGAAAAAGAAAAAGCCGGAATTCTTACGGCTGTTACGCCACAAAAACCCCGGCTGATTCACATACGATAACTTTCTGAAAACTCTATAAAAAGCTGTGCATTTTTTTAAATTCTGACCGAAACCAAAAAGGGCGCTGCGAATATCATCGTCGTATCTGGCTGAGCCTGTTCAAAAAGCGTATCAAAGGGTGTTTGCATCTATGGAATGGCTAAAAAACGTGTTAACATTTTACCCGAGAGAATCAAACAATTATCCAGTATATTTTCAATAATTACCCGCAAAAAGCACTTTAGATGCAACTTATTTCAAGTTGCATCTAAAGCGTTGGATAAATATGGAGGTACCGGCCAGATTTGAACTGGCGAATGAAGGTTTTGCAGACCTTTGCCTTACCACTTGGCCACGGTACCATATGAAATAAGGAACGCTGCGCGTTCCTTATCTTTTTCTGGAGCGGGCGACGAGGCTCGAACTCGCTACCTCCACCTTGGCAAGGTGGCGCTCTACCGGATGAGCTACGCCCGCATCTGGTGCCGACCGTCGGAATCGAATTGCTTCGATTCCGGGGCCAGTAGAATGGTGCCTCCGGTCGGAATCGAACCAACGACACGAGGATTTTCAGTCCTCTGCTCTACCTACTGAGCTACAGAGGCATATTGAGCAGAATTCTCTGCTCAACTGCACCATAGATGCTTTTTATTTGGCGACCCGGAACGGACTCGAACCGTCGACCTCCAGCGTGACAGGCTGGCGTGCTAACCGACTGCACCACCGGGCCAGATAAATGGTGGGAACAACAGGGCTCGAACCTGTGACCCCATGCTTGTAAGGCATGTGCTCTCCCAGCTGAGCTATGCTCCCAAACAGCGCCGCCGTCGGTTCTTCACCTCAGCGACGTGGTTTATTATACACAGAAACCCCTTTTTTGTCAAGCATTTTTTCCGTTTTTTTCTATGGAATTTTGCTTAAGGGCAATCACCGTTTCCCACCATTTTTCCGTCGAATATCAAATTTTTTCCAGCAGTTTTCCAATATCCTCCGGCGTGAAGCTGTAAACCGCGTCACAGAACTGGCACTCTACCGGGAAGGTCTTGCCCTCCTGCCGGATCTCCTCCAATTCCTTCCTGCCAAGGCTTATCAGGGCGCGCTCCACCCGCTCACGGGTGCAGTAGCACTTGTACGTCACCTCGGTGGTTTCCAGAAACGCCACGCCTAGGCTTCCGCAGACCTGCCCCAGAATGTCCTCCGGGGTCATGCCCGCTTCCAGCATGGGCGTCACCGCCCCAGCCCGGGAAATGCCCTTTTCCAGCGTGTCGATCACTTCGTCCGGTGCGCCGGGCAGCAGCTGCAGCAGATAACCACCTGCCACCTTTACGCTCTGGTCGCGGTCAACCAGCACGCCAAGGGCGCAGGCCGTGGGCGTCTGCTCACTTTGGGCGAAATAGGCGGTCACGTCGTCCCCGATCTCGCCGGAGACCAGCTGGGTCGAGCCGATATACGGCTCCTTCATTTGCAGGTCGCGGATGACCGTCAGCGTGCCGTCAGTGCCGACGGTCGCGCCCACGTCCAGCTTTCCCGGGTATTTCTCCACCAGCGGCACCCGCGGCTCAGTGACGCAGCCCCGGACATTGCCCACGGAATCGGACACCACGGTGATGGTGCCGATGGGGCCGCCGCCCCGCACCTGCAGCGTCATGGAGCCGTCCTCCACCTTCTGCATGTTGCCCATCATGGAAGCCGCCGTCAGGCAGCGTCCAAAGGCCGCAGTGGCGTTGGGAGTCGTTTTCTGAATCTGGGCACCCCGGCGCACAAGCTCCGTGGAGCGGATGGCCACGGCCTTCACAAAGCCGTCCATGCTCATGGCCCGGACTAAGTAATCCTTCATTTTATTTTTCCCTTTCTTGCCTTAAAATATACCCTCTGCTCCCCCGCCACGGGCGCTTCAAAACGGCGGTCGGCGTAGACCGCGATGTGGGTAAAGCCCGCAGCTTTTAAGTAGGCCGTCAGCTGCTCCTGAGAGTAGGCATACTCCCTGTGTTCTTCAAAGGAGCGAATCCACGTTTCCCCCCTGCGCTGGAACAAATCCATGCCGTAGGAGCAGATATTGCTTTCTTCGTCAAATTCGCCCCGCCAGACGCAGTAAACGTCGTCGTCCTCGTCCAGAAACACCTGCCCGTCCATGGCGCGGAGCTTTTCCGGGGTGTTCACGTCGAAAATGAATATCCCGCCGGGGTTCAGTGCCTTCCAGACCCGCCGGATGGCCTCTTTGCAGTCCTTCGGGTTCGTAATATAGTCCAGGCTGTCCAGGGCGCAGACGGCCAGGTCAACGCCCTTGGGAAGCCACAGCCTTTGCAGGCTCTGGCGGACAAACCGGGGCGGGTTTTGGAGGTCTGCGCATTTCTGCTGGGCGGCGGTGAGCATTTCCTCGGACATGTCCACGCCGATGACGGAAAGCCCCTTCCCGGCAAGGATCGCCGACACCGAGCCGGTGCCGCAGGCAAGATCGACCGCCGTCCGGGGCTTTAACCCCTCTTTTTTCAGAATTTCCTCATAAAAGGCCACAATCGCCCCGTAATTCACGTCATTGGTCAGACGGTCGTAGCTGGCCGCCAGCGCTTCATAGGCACCCATAGCTTTCCTCCCCGCTACAGCAAACATCCCGTCCCGAAAGGGACGGGATGCGGTACATTATCCCAATTTTATCAGCGCTTGAAAATGCTGAAAATCTCGTCGATGTCGCTCATGTCCGCCGGCTTGGTGGGCTGCTTGGAAGCGGCCACGGGGGTATCAATGTCGTCGGGGACAAAGCTGGGCTTGCTGGGGCGAGCGGTCTTGTCCGCGCCGGCGCTGGGGGCGAAGCTCTCGGGCTTCATCTCGAAGCCGGTGGCGATTACGGTCACGCGCATTTCATCCTGAAGCTCGTCGTCGAACGCGGCGCCGAAGATGATGTTGGCGTCGGGGTTGGCAGCTTCCTGCACGATCCCGGCAGCGGTCTCCACGTCGTCCAGCGTCATCTCGTTGGAGCCGGTAACGTTCACCAGTACGCCGGTAGCGCCGTTGATGGAGGTCTCCAGCAGCGGGCTGGAAACGGCGGCCGTGGCGGCCTGCTCGGCCTTCTCCCTGCCGGAAGCGGTGCCGACGCCCATGTGGGCGCGTCCGGCGTTCTTCATGACGGCGGACACGTCGGCAAAGTCCAGATTGATGATGACGTTCTTGCAGAAGCCCACCAGCTCGGAAATGGAGGTCACAGCCTGCTTCAGCACATCGTCGGCGATGCCGAAGGCGTTGGCGAAGGTGATCTTCTGGTCGGTGACGTATTTCAGCCGGTCGTTGGGAATGATGATCAGAGAATCGACCTTGCCGCTGAGATCGGTGATGCCCTGCTCAGCCTGACGCATCCGGTTTGCGCCCTCGAACTTGAAGGGCTTGGTGACAACGCCGACCGTGAGGATACCGGCCTCGTGAGCCAGATCGGCCACGATGGGAGCCGCGCCGGTGCCGGTGCCGCCGCCCATACCGGCGGTGATAAAGACCATGTCCGTGCCTTCCAGTGCCTTGGAAATGGCAGCCCGGGACTCCTCGGCGGACTTCTTGCCAATCTCGGGCTTGGAGCCTGCGCCCATGCCGCCGGTCAGCTTTTCGCCGATCTGGATCTTGTTCTTGCAGACGGATTTATTCAGATCCTGCTTATCGGTGTTGACCACGACGAAGTCCACGCCGCCTACACCGGCATCGATCATGCGGTTGATAACATTGTTGCCGGCGCCGCCGACACCGATCACCTTGATTTTCACAACGTGATCCTGTATAGTTTCGGACATAATCTCTTCCTCCTATGTATCTTTCGCAGACACGGCGGAGCCGCTGCTGCCTGAATTTTGCATCTGTACTTTCCCATTCTATCCCGAAAACCCGATTTGGTCAATAGAAAATCTGGCATTTCGGCAAATTATTTACAAAATAATAACATCACGCGAAGGGCGTATAGCCCACCTGATTCGGCCAGATGGTGAAGCTGATGTCCAGAACGCCGCTCTGGTAGTCGCTCATCTGCAAAATGGCGTCGTTCATGCAGTCAACCTTGTAATCGAGGCGGGATGTGTCGCCCAGATTGACCTGATACCGGGTGCCGTACCAGAGGATAATATCCTCGGTGCTGGTCACGTCCACGCTGGCGGCTTCGCCCACGATGTCGTTGTTTTCCAGCGCCTTGAGGATCTGCAGCGCGGCAGTCAGGCGCTGGGCACCGGTGGTCGTCACCGGGATCAGCTCTCCCAGTTCGTTGGTCTCACTAGGGGTCATCTCCGTGGCGACGCCCTTTTCGTTGACCGTGGGGGCTTCCAGCGTGACGCCCAGAACCTGCGTGGCCGTGGCCGCCTTGGCATTATTCGCCTGCTCCACGACCCTGCCGTCGGAGTCCATCATCCACCACTGTCCGTCGCTGGACTTGATGGCATAGACCACGCTCTCTTCTTCGATCATAATATTGACCGTATCCGGCAATTTTATACCAATCCGCACGCCCTTGACATAGGGCAAATTTGCCATAATCTGGCTGGCGGCGCGGATTTTGCTGAAGGTCAGGAGCTTGTCTCCCTCGGAAATGCCCGAGGCTTCCCGCACTGCCCACGCACTGTAGGTATCCGCGCCGGTGACCGTGATGGTCTCCACCTTGAAGAACACCGACAGTCCCATGACGATGGCCAGAACCACCGCCGTCACCGTTATCAGCTGGACGATCAGCCGGTCGCGGTTGAAGGGCAGGGGCTGGGTATAGATCACGGCGGGTGTGGGCGTTTTCGGGCGGCTGCTTTCGGTTCGCCGGGAGGTGCGCTTCTTCGGGCGGTTCTTTGCGCTCATGAGCGTCTCGGCAAGCATGGTCAGCGCCGATTTCTTTTTGGGCTTGCTGTTTCCGTAGGCGCGCTTCCTGTTGGGGACATCATCGTCCACGGGCTTGCGGCGGGGTGCGCCCCTCCGGGAATCGGCGGGGTGCTTTGCACGCTGACGTGCTGCGGCTTCTTCCCCGGCTCTCTGCCGGGGCTCGGCTTCCCTTTTGGCCGGGCGGTCAGGCTCTTCCTGCCGGGCGGGGCGTCTCTGAGCGTCCCGTTCTGCCGGGCGGCGGGGTCGCTCTTGGGCATTTTGCTCTGGCGCACGGCGGGGGCGCTCCTGTGCGCTCTGCTCTGGCGCACGGCGGCGCTGTTCTGGGGCGGTTTGTTCTGCTGCACGGCGAGAACGCTCCTGCGTGCTTTGCTCTACCGGGCGGCGGGGGCGTTCCTGTGCGCTTTGCTCTGGTGCGCGACGGGGCCGCTCCTGAGTGCTCTGTTCCGCTGCGCGGCGGCGCTGTTCCGGAGCGTTCTGCTCTGGTGCGCGGCGCGGGCGTTCCTGAGTCCCCTGCTCTGCCGGACGGCGGGGGCGCTCCTGAGTGCTCTGCTCTGCCGGGCGGCGGCGCTGCTCCGGGGCGCTTTGTCCGGGGCGCTGGGAAGCGCGATTCTGCCCGCCTGTCTGCGGGCGGCGCTTTCCGCCGTTTTCCCGGCTATCCTGTGTTGTATCCATAGTGTTCCTCCTGGGGTAAGGCGGGTTATTTTTCGCTTTGGGTCAGCTGCTCCACAATATCACATATCCGTTCCGCGGAATCCAACCGAACCATCGTGTGCAGCTTCCGGGACATCTCCCTGCGGCGGTCTTCGTCCGCCAGCAGCGAACGGATCAGCTCATACAGCTTCCCGGGCGTGCAGTCCTTTTCCAGCACCACCACCGCGCCGCCCGCCGCTTCCAGCACACGGGCGTTCTTTTCCTGATGGTTGTTCGTCACATTGGGCGACGGGATGAGGATGCAGGGCGTACCGGAAGCGCCGATCTCATTGCAGGTGGCGCTGCCCGCCCGGCCGATGACGATATCCGCCGCCGCCATGACAGTGGGCATGTCGTAAATATACTCCCGGATATCCAGCGCCGGACAGTTCTTCCAGTCCACGCCGTTATCCATGACCCGCTTAGGCATCCACTCCTTGCCGAAGCTGCCGGTGGCGTGGATGTGGTGGAAGGGGAAGCCGTCGGCCTGCTCCAGAGGTATCATGTCCGCAATGGTCTCGTTCATGACCTTCGCGCCCTGACTGCCGAAAGCAGAGACGACCACGAAGCCGCTCAAGCCCAGCTCCTTCCGCGCGCCCTCTTTGGTGTCGAAAATGAACTCTCTGCGCACGGGCATTCCCACGACTTCCACCTTTTCCGGGTGCTTGTAGTGGCGGACGCTTTCCTCAAAGGCCACCAGCACCCGGCTGGCCTTGTTCGCCGCCAGACGGGTGGTGACGCCGGGGACGGCGTTGCTCTCGTGGACGCAGGTGGGAATGCCCATGGACTGGGCTGCGTACAGCGCTGGGAAACTGGCATAGCCGCCGGTGCCGATGACCACATCGGGCTTGAATTCCCGGAAAATCTTCTTACACGCCTTCACGCCCTCCCGCACGCATTTCACTGCGTGGAGGTTCTTTTTCACTGCGGTCAGGTTCTTTCCCCGGCTGAGGCCGGAGCCTTCCAGACATTTCAGGTCATACCCCGCCTGCGGCACCAGCTTTTCCTCCATATGGCCTTTCGCGCCGATAAAGAGGATATTGCAGTCCGGGTGGCGTTCCCGCATCATATTGGCAACCGCGATGGCCGGGTTGATGTGTCCCGCCGTGCCGCCGCAGGTAAAAATCAGATTCATAGGTCATGCCTCCTGTATTTTTCTCCGGTTTCGCCCTCTGGAAATCCCCAGAACGATGCCCATTTCCCCCAGATTCACCGCCAGCGCCGTGCCGCCATAGGAAAAAAACGGCAGCGCAATGCCGGTGGAAGGGAGCAGATTGGTGACCACGCACAGGTTCAGAATGGTCTGCACCGCGATCAGCGTCACCAGCCCCGCCGCAAGGACGGTGGAAAACCGGTCACGGGCGTTCAGCGCGATCCAGTAGCCCCGCAGGATGGTGACGGCAAACAGCGCAACGATTGCCATTGCCCCCACCAGTCCCAGCTCCTCGCAGATCACCGCAAAGATATAGTCATTATATTGAAAAGGCAGGTACAGATATTTCTGCCGGGACTTGCCGTAGCCCAGCCCGAACAGGCCGCCGGAGCCGATGGCGTACAGCGACTGCAAGATCTGGTATCCGGTGTCTCCCGGGTCAAGCTCCGGGTGGAGCCACGCGGTGACCCGGTCGCCGGCGTAGCCCATAAAGCTGATGTAGACGACCACGAACACGGCGGCAGCCCCCGCCCCGGCCAGAAGCCATCTGGTTCGGGTGCCCGCCACGAACATCATCACCACCGCCACCATGCCCAAGAGCATAATGGCCGACAGGTGCTTTTCCAGTGCCAGCGGAACCAGAATCCCCATCAGCGCCAGACCGAAGCCCAGAACGCCGTGGCGGAAGGTTTTCGCGTCCTGCCCGTACAGCCGGGTCAGCCGGGCGAACAACAGGATCATAGTGAATTTTGCGATCTCGGAGGGCTGAAACTGAATGCCCGCCAGATTGATCCAGCGCCGTGCGCCGTTGACCTCCTCGCCGATGACAAGGACGCTCAGCAGCAGCGCGATACTCACGCCGTACAGCGGCCATGCGAACCGGTACCAGACGCCCGTGGGTATCCGGCTGAAAAAGAACATGGCGGCAAGACCGATCACGGCGCAAACCGCCTGTTTCTGGAGATATTTTGTGGAAATTTCGTAGCTGGTGTCGTATTCGCTCTGGGCGTAGCTTGCCGAATACAGCATAGCCAGTCCCACCGTCAGCAGCAGAAGCACCAGCAGCAAAAAGGGGTAATCGACGCTTTCCCCCGTCCGGGAAAGTCCCGGGCGGCGTTTCTCTTTGGCATGGAGGTCACGCTCCGACGCCATAAGATACTTCCTTTCAGGAGTGGATAATTAACCGACGAGACCGGCGATGCCGAACCAGGCCAGCACGCACATGGCTGCCGTCACACCGGCGAATACCAGCACGATTTTTTCTTCCTTCCAGCCGCACATTTCAAAATGGTGGTGGATGGGCGCCATCTTGAACAGGCGCTTGCCGTGGGTCGCCTTGAAATAGGAGACCTGCAAAATATCGGACATGGCTTCACAGACATACACGAAGCCGATCAGAATCAGAATCAGGGGCATCTCCAGCGCGAAGGCCATGGCGCACACCACGCCGCCTAAGAACAGCGAGCCGGTGTCTCCCATGAAGACCTTAGCGGGATGCCAGTTATAAAAGAGGTATGCGACCAGTCCGCCCGCCAGAGCCGCGGGCAGCAGTGCCAGATCGTATT